>OBEQ010026044.1_pt1 | contig 146702 bp, 134 predicted proteins | sample 1670901 | NCBI WGS metagenome assembly OBEQ01 (sample SAMEA104232315, study PRJEB22302) | groundwater metagenome | biome: forest; feature: aquifer; material: groundwater | place: USA | collected 2011-08-07 | depth 5.4 m
ACCCCTCCGGGCCGTCATTGCGAGCGAAGCGAAGCAATCCAGGTAGATAAACGATTACAACCCACTTGTCACAAGGAGCATCTATGTCAGAAAAAGGTTCGACACTCACCTGGGTCCAACAACATTGGCCTGTGCTGCAGTTTGGTTTTTATCAACTACATTTTTGCTTTGGAGAACCAACACTCCTTGACGCAAGTTTCTTGAATAAATATCAGCGCAATAACCAGGCTATTCCCCACCCTCAAACCCCAGAAGAACAACAACAATGGCTGGCCTATCACTTGCTCTATGCAGAGTCTTTAAACGAAGACTTTGAAACAGGCCGTGACTTCACTGAAAAAAGAAACGCATTGCGAAAAAAAGTCTTAGATCATGCCATCAACTTGGCAATAGACATCCAGCTCGCAGAAATACAACAAAAAAACTTCTGCTATCGTAACCTTGGGCTCTCAGAGTCCCTCAGTGCGGTGACACTCCCTACCGAAGCACTCAAACAAAAAATGGAGGGCTACACTCAACAGGCGATACAAGTCCGCACGGCCGCTAACCGGATTAACAGTGCCTGGGTGGGCGTGATAGTGGCCTTTTTTGGTGCCGTTATAGCCATCGCACTTATTGCTTTAAGCATATCCATCGCGCCCCTGGCGCTTTTTATCATCCCCGCCCTCCTCATTGCGGCAGGGATTGCCTTGTCTGTGCTACTGGCACGCTCGTTTAAAAAGCTAAACGAAGCGGAGAAAGCCATGGCTTCTATCAAAAAAGAGCTAAAAAATGAGGAGATGATTTCTAGTATAAGAACGAGTATCAACACCAATACAAACAAGGAAGCGCCCCCTAACGCCACATCACAACTAACAAGAACCACCTCCCTCACAACACTCTCATCACTCTCAACTTCAGAAGAAAGCGATAAAAAGCCCTTAGCGCAAGCGAAAAAAGCGGCCTCACTCGCCTGGGTCCAACAACATTGGATGCTGCTGGAATATGGTTTTCGCGGCCAAAGCTTGCCGTTTGGGCAAGACTATCCCAGCCAAAATCAAGCAGATGACTCTATCGAGAAACAACAAAAATGGCTCGCTTATCACTATCTCTACGCAAGATCGCTCAATCAACAATTTGAAATCGATATCAACTTTGAAGAAAACGAGAAAAAATTACGTGAGTATGTATCCACCGTTGCAGCCAGAAAATACAATATCGAGAAGCTAAATCTCAGCCATAGCGAAAAACCAACAACTCTCTCTCCAACATTAGATAACGAGATCGCTCGATTTGGAAAACATCACCAAAAAGCAAGAAGACATTTTGCAGGCATCCTTCCTGCTGCAGTTTGTGCCCCCGTTGCCATCATACTCGCTACCATAGCGACAGCCATCATACTCACCTCGTTCACAACAGGGCTTGTCCTCCTACTAGGGCCTGCGTTGTTTTTTGCGATCGGTATAGCACTCGTGGGCGTTGCAATTTATTCTGGTTACAAGCACAATCTGGCATCAAAAAAAGTAGACAACATTGTGGAAGACTTAACAGGTAAGAACCCAAATTCGCTACTTTCGAAGATAAAAAACGAAATACTCAGCGCGCACAAAGGCAGCCCCACCCCCGCTGCAACCACGAGCACACCGGCCGCGGTTGATGGTGGTGCAGCTGCTACATCAACCACGACGTTTGGCCCGCTATTTACTACTGCGCCGGATGCTGCTGATGATGCACAACCACTTCATGCAACAGCAACCGCAACCTAAAGGAAACTTGCAATGAACATCATCCCGAAAGAATTAAACGCCCCCAAGACTGAGGCTAGTTTGGCACTGACACCAGCACCGACACCGCCGACACCTCTTACCGGAGCTCAGATGTTACATTTACAAATGTGGCGCAGAGCAAAAGAAGAAGCAAGACTGCGCGCAGCAATATCATCCTCTCGCTTCCTCGGGGACAGCGCCCCAGGGGTCTCAGCGGATACAAGCTCGACCGTTCAACAAAAATTTGGCGCTTAAGCAACCCCATAAAAATGTTTGGATTGCTTCGCTTTGCTCGCAATGACGGCCCGGAGGGAGAAAGCAATCCATCCTGACGTCTTGAACAATATTTCCAATCCCCACTTCTTTTAACTTTTTAATCATATTTCTCCCCCACCCACCTGCCATAATGATAATCATATTCATTTATCGCGTGGGGAGCGGCCATGTCAGCAGATACAAATGCCCTTGAAGCAGCAAAACGAGCAGAATTAGCGTGGGTCCAACAGCATTGGGATTATTTGCAATATGTCTTTAAAAACAAAAAATATGACAGGGCGCTGCTGATTGCTCTCAATGAAAATCTTCCACCCCCTCAAGACAATGCTCTAGTACAACAAGAAATCCTTGCAGACAGCATTGCACAGTATTACCTAACCCTAGAAGAAGAACGGCGCTTAAAACAAGAACACACAACCACTGAAGATTATCAAACCGTCGCAAGAGACGCTGTTGTACGGTATGCCGCCGAAGGATTACTCAGAAAACGACTTGAGGCAGTAGCAAACAGCACCCTTGAAACACCCGAACTCACATCTTTTTCAAGCCAAGCGGAATTGAAGGCGTATCTCGGACGTTGCCAACAAGCTGTCCGCCAGGCAAAGATAACCAAGGTGCTTTTGGCGGCTGGAATAAGCAGCGCTGTCTTCTCGATCCTATTTGGCATCGCCGTCGCAGGCAGTATCGCTCTGGGCACCAGTCCCTTCGCCCTCATTGCTCTCCCCATTGTGCTCCTTGCAGCGGCCATCGCCCTCGCCATTTCTTCAGGCATCACCCATCACAAAACCAAACAAACCATCACCCTTGCTGAAAAAACTGAAGAAGCATTAGTCGATCACGCAATAGCAGCGATACAGCAGAAGATAAGCCAAAAAGACCATCATCAGACACCCACAGCCGCCACCTCTGCTACTACTGCTACAGCAGCGCTGACTGCTGCCACCAGCAGCACTACAACCGGCGTTATTAGTGTCGATCATCTTGCAGTCGAAGCGCCTCCTGCTGCCGCATTAGAAACACCATCACTGCGAAGGGTTCAGTCTGAACCCGATTTAACGGCAAAAAGCCACATGCCGCGCTCGTCGTCATCGCCGTCATTGCGCTTCCACAAGAAGGGCGAGCACAATGCTGATACTGCAAGCGGCGCCGCAAGCCCAACCGATCAACAAAAACCCGGCGCTTAAACAACCCCATAAGAATGTTTGGATTGCTTCGCTTACGCTCGCAATGACGGCCCGGAGGGAAAAGAGAGCAATGACGGGCCCTAAGGGGAAAGGAGCAATAACGGCCCCCGGAAGGGGGAACGAACAATGATGGCCCAGAGGGGAAAAGCGCAATGACGGGCCGCAAGTGAGTGTGCGTTACTTTCACTTCTTACCCCGCCCTCCGGCTTATTTTTTCTTTTTAGCGGTAATTTCTAGTTCCCTCATTGCATTTACCATCTCAGTAAAATCCTTCTCAGCAAGCGAAGGAACATCTTGAGATAGCGAACGAAATTTATCGTATTCTTTATGTGCCTTTTCTATCGCTTGCTGGTGTGCAACCTTGCCTGCATGCTCCAGTATTTCTTTGTCACTCAGCTTTAATATCTCATCAAGTTTGCCAAGAAAGTCTTTCATATACATGGGTTTTTTCTCTTTTGCCCGCAATTCTGCAAAATCCAACCCTATAGAGACAAGGCGATTAAGCGTGTCTAACTCTTCATGGCTTAAATAATTTTTTGCAACTTCTGTATCTGAGCGTTTTGGCTTATCTGTCGCCCATGACGTTAATCCCATATGCGGTTTTGTTGCATCTGCACGAGAGAAAATAACCTCCGCAGCAGTATGACCATGCACAGCCCAATGCATCTTGTTTTGAATGATTTTAAAAAACTCACGAGAAGTGGCACTGTTTGCTGAGTAATCAATACTGCTTGAGTAAATATCTAATATTTTTCGATAAAACACTTTTTCTGACGAACGAATATCACGAATACGCTCGAGTAACTCATCAAAATAATGACTGGCACCCATTTCTTTGAGGCGGGCGTCGTCCATGGCAAAACCCTTGATAAGGTACTCTTTTAGGCGCTGAGTAGCCCAAATACGGAATTGTGTACCACGTTGGGATTTAACGCGGTAACCGACAGAAATAACGACGTCCAGGTTATAGTAAGCCAGATCACGGGCCACCTCTCGATTGCCTTCTTTTTGAACTGTCCTGAAATTCCGGACAGTTGAATTTATATCCAGCTCCCCTTCCGCATATGCATTACTGATATGCTCTGAAACAGTTCTCTTATCCTTTTGAAATAACTCAGCCATTTGCTGCTGAGTTAACCAAACCGTCTCATCCTGAAGCCTGACATCAACTCGCGTCTTACCATCCTCTGTTTGATAAAGTAACACCTCACCATTGTTTAATTTATTGTCATTTTTCATGGTTTCTTCTCCATAGTATTTTCAAAGCCTGTCTTTCATGTGTCGTATTAATCCATAAAAAAGATTCAAACTCCTTCAAATGGATCGGAATTATAGGCTTGTTTTAAAGTATAAAAAATGGGAATTAATAAAATAAAAACCATTGTAAAATCAGACTCGTAATGACATTTTTCCCCCCTTGCGGCCCGTCATTTTTAACGTTTTAATCATATTTTTAACCAGACAACCTGCTAAAATAATAATCATATTCATTTAGCAGAATTGGAGAAACCCATGCCAGTAGACAGAGAAGCCCTTGAACAAGCCACAACAGAAGAATTAGCGTGGGTCGAGCAGCATTGGAATTCTTTGCAATATGTCTTTAAAAACAAAAAATATGACAAGGCGCCGTTTCAAAGTGAAGACCTCCAGCACTGGATTGCCGAAGCAGATACAGGCAAGCAAAAAGGAGTACTTTCCTATTACATCGCATGGTATCGCCTAGCACTAGCAGCGGACTTGAAGTTAAGAGAAGCAACCACAACCGATAAAGAGATTCAAGAAAACGCAAGAGAGGCGGTCGCAGGCTATGCCGCCACAGGACTTTTATATAAACGGCTCGAGGAAATAGCAAAAAACACCACTACTAAGACAACACCCAACGCAGGAGAGATCGCGCCTTTTTTAACCTCTCAGCAAACAGAATTAGATGCCTACCCCGCGCTTTATAAAAAAGCTGACCGTCTGGGGAGAATAACCGGTGGGCTGGTAACGGCAGCTGCAGCCAGCACCGTCTTCACGCTCGGGGCCATCATAGCGGTTGGGATACTTCTGGCTGCGGGCACAGGTCCCCTCGCCCTCATTGCGCTCCCCATTGCACTCCTTGCAGCAACCATCGCCCTCATCGTTACCACACGTCACGTTGTTACTAAAAAAACCATTCCCGCAGAAAGGCTTCTCGAGGAAGCTGAAGAAGCATTAGTAAGCAAGCCAGGGGCGATTGCGGCAGCGAGAGACACGATAGCCCAGCAGATAGGTGAGGTAACAACACCGACAGACACCACCGCGGCTTCTAGCGCAACCCACTCGAGAAGCGCCACCCCACCCCCACCACCGCCCCATGGAGCTGGTGAACCAGAAACCACTACTCATGCTGCTATTGCAACGGCGCTGGCTGTTGCCAGCAGCACCACGCCAGCCCCCCCAGCAGACAGCAGTCACGATGGTGAGCCGCCTACAGCCGCAGCGCCTCTTGCTGCCACATCAGAAATACCCTTGCCATTACCGCGATCATCATCGTCGTCATCATTGCGCTTCCACAAGAAGGGCGAGCACGATGCTGATACTGCAAGCGGCGCCGCAAGCCCAACCGATCAACAAAAACCCGGCGCTTAAACAACCCCATAAAAATGTTTGGATTGCTTCGCTTACGCTCGCAATGACGGCCCGGAGGGAGAAAGCGCAATGACGGGCCGCAAGGGGGAGATTGTCTTCGCTTCGCTCGCGTGGTTTTTGTAGAGACGCCCTTGTGGTATTCACAGCCAGTCATTGCCGTAGTTATCCACTTGAGATAAATCGAATTTTTCTGTACAATACGGGAGTTCGACTTAACTATTGTACAAAAATGATTATTCCTCGCATTATTGCACAAGAAACCTTAAATTTAGCAAAACAATACCCTATTGTGACCGTGATTGGACCCAGACAATCCGGCAAAACCACGTTATGCAGAACCCTTTTCCCTGAAAAAGCTTATGAAAATTTAGAAGCACCTGATATCGCACAATTCGCTAAAGAAGATCCTCGAGGCTTTTTACAACAACACCCTCACGGCGCCATACTCGATGAGATTCAAAGAGTACCTGAGCTATTGTCTTATCTACAGGTCATCGTTGATGAAAACCCTAAAAAAGGCGCTTTCATCCTCACGGGTAGCCATCAATTAAGCTTGCACGCTGCCATCAGCCAATCACTAGCAGGGCGCACTGCCTTAATGACACTCTTACCCCTTAGCATGCAAGAGTTACAGCAAGCAAACATCACACAAAACCTAGACACTTTGTTGGTCTCTGGTGGCTATCCCCGTATTTATCACGACCACTTAGAGCCCCTCAAAGCACACCGCAATTATTTACAAACTTATCTAGAGCGTGATGTGCGTCAGCTAATCCAGCTGAAAGATTTGCATCTATTCCAACAGTTTCTAAAGTTGTGCGCCAACCGTATCGGTCAAGTACTTCAATACCAATATCTAAGCAATGAACTGGGTGTATCCGCACAAACTATTAAGCATTGGCTTTCTATTTTAGAAGCGTCTTTTATTATTTTTCAGCTGCAACCCTATTATGAAAACCTGGGAAAAAGAATAATCAAGTCACCTAAACTTTATTTTACTGATGTGGGATTAGCCAGCTATTTACTCGATGTTCAAGCGCCAAACCAAATGCAGCATAGGTCTTTTCGGGGCGCGTTAGTTGAAAATTTATGCATATTAGAAATGTTAAAATACCGATATAACTTAGGATTGGACCCCCAACTTTATTACTATCGAGACAATCATCAACATGAAATTGATATCCTCTATAACACCGGCCATGGTTTAGTGCCGATAGAGATAAAATCTTCTCAAACATTTCATGCTAGCTTTATTTCTGGATTAGATTACTTCAAAAAAATAGTGTCTGACCGTTGTCAGCAAGGATATTTAATTTACACTGGCGAACACCAACAAAAAATCCGTTCCTGGAACGTGCTGAACTATCAAAATATTATTAATATTTTCCTAGAAACCTCATAGCGCCTCACTTCCCACCCGCGTCACCTAAAAACTTAGATTGCTTCACTGACGGAGCAATTGCGAACCACTTTCCCCTTGCGGGCCGTCATTGCTTCATCAGCGAAGCAAGCCACAAGAAAATAGGTTTTTTCGTGTCCATATGATAAAGTATTGGCCAGATCAGATACGGGGAGAACCTTATCATGACCTTGCCACTGGCATTAGACACAGAAGCAGTAGAATTAGCATGGATCACAAAGCACTGGAATTCACTGCGCTGTATTGAAAGGCTCAAACCTGATGAATTTGTTGAGCCACCACTCCACCTCCCCACGCACTTCTCCCGCTTGAGTCTTCAAGATAAACAACGCGCGCTTGCTAATAAAATCGCATGGTATTTAGCCTATTTAAAGCACAATGATGATGCTGCTACCCCCGATTATCATCGAAAAACCGCTAGAAAAGCTGCTTTACGGTATGCTGCCAAAGGATGGATACGCACACGTCTTGAGACAATAAAAAACACACCCCTTAATGTACCCCCCAAAAATTCAACGCCCCTCTCCTATGCGCCTTTTCCATCTTCTCAAGATGAAAAAATACGGGCGTACCTCACGCATTGCCAACATGCCAACCGCTTAGTCATCGGATATACCGCACTTATCGCTAGTGCAGCCATCCTCTCTTACCCCTTGCTCGTGTCTTTTGCCCTCATCACGGCACATCTCATCATGGGAACCCTCCTCATGGGAGCACCCCCCCTCACCCTCATTGCCATTCCCATTACACTCCTTGCGGTAGTCATCACTCTCAGTGTGGCTGCCAAACACATTTATGATAAAGCTACTCAAGCAGAAACGTCTGTCGAGAAAGAGGAAAAAGCATTAGCAGCCGATCCGGACTCAGTTTCAGTGGTAGTGCGCGTGCTACACGATCAAATAAAGAAAAAAACAGGCACCTCCATAGCCACTCAAGTCACCCTTGACGCCCCTTCTTCAAGCTCGGATTCATTCACCCCATCCCCCTTCTTCTCAAGCACTGATGCTAAAGCGCTTCTCCCAACACAAGCACAAGCCTCATTGGGGAGCGCACCATGACCGATAAAAAAAGCGCACAAGCCGCCTCACTCGCCTGGGTCCAGCAATATTGGCCCTTATTGCAATCTGGTTTTTATCAAACGTCCGCACCGTTTGGGTATAGCCATGATCATCACGACATTAAAAGCACGGATGAAAAACAAACATGGCTTGCATGGCAACTCTACAATTTATCGCTCGATTATAATCTTGAGATACCCTCTAACCATGATGAAAGAAAAACAAGATCTCGAAAAAACACACTAGACCAAGCCACAGAAAAGTGGGTCAAACTCTATCTGGAAAAAGCTGAAAACCCCGCACGCAAAAATCCTCAACGAGATGCCTTTCTTGAAAGCGCACCCTGTTCTGACATATTAAAAAAGCAGATCCCCCTCTATACGCAAACTTGCAAACAATCACGCCGTCTCCATCCCGCCGTTATCGGCCTAGTTATTGCTGCATTTTGCGCTCTTTTTATCTTCGGATTCCTCTCAGTAGCATTTGCCTCCGTTGCACTCTTCGCCACAATGGGTCTCTCCATAGTGCCCGCAATAATAGCCATAGTCCTTGCTATCAAGCGCATTCAATTAGGAGATATTGCCAATAACATTGCGGCAGACTTAATACAACAAGCCTCGTCTACCCTACAAACAGAAATGTTACAGAGTGTAGTAACAGCGGGAAACACACAAGACTCCACAGCAGATGTTGATGCGGTGATACCCCTCGTTGCAACGATGCTCAGTCAGCTGGGTGGCGCTACCACTGCTACAGAAAATCCTTCTGATGATAATGCAGAACCACCCGTCGCGCCTTTCTCCGTGCCTACATCAGCGCACAGCAGGGCCTCGTCATTGTCAGGTGAAACAGAGAAACCACACGTTGTCATCCCGCGCTAAAAGCTGCGCGGGATGACAGAAATGGAAGCCCTGCAAAAATTTCAAAACCCTGAACTGGAGAAATTAACCATCCCATAAGGTTTTTTTTAGTACTGATTGGTAAAATATAATCCATTTTAAGAATATAGGAGCGTCTCATCATGTCAGGAAAAAAAGTAGCACAAGCCGCCTCACTCGCCTGGGTCCAACAATATTGGCCCCTGTTGCAATTTGTTTTTTATAAAACGTCCGCACCGTTTGGCTACAACTACGCTAGACCTGAAAGCGCCAATGAATCTGATAATACTACTCATCAACAAAAATGGCTTGCCTATCAAGTGCTCTTTAATGCATTGCTCAATTCTGAAAATAAATTAGCCGATGATTACGACACAAAAAAATCAAACCGTCGAAAAGACGTTTTAGCGTACGCCACAAAAAAATTGAACCTGTTCCAACTGGAAAAAGTTGGAAACCCTGCACGCAAAGATGCCGCACGAGATACCTTGCTTCAGAGTGCACCTAATTCTGCCCACTTAGCAGCTGAATGTTCGAAATACGAAAAAACTTGCAAACAATCACGCCTCTTCTGTCGCGCTGCTTATGGCGTGCTTCTGGGTGGACTTTCCTTCATGACTGTCACCGGTATTACGCTCGGCATTCTCGGTGCACTTGGCATTTCCGTCAGTGCTATCGGCATGGGTATTCCTGTCATCGCAGCATTTATGGCGATCATCCTTGCAACAGCAGCGGTGACTTTAGGTCTTTCTCTAAAGAACAATCACTTAGAAAATACCGCCAATGAAATTGAATCTGGCTTACTGCAGCCAACCGCCATCACGACAGTACAATCAGAAATGCTGTGTAATATGGCAGGCGCAAATACACAAGACCCAACCGCAGATGTTGCCTCAACTGTTTCGTCAAGTACGACTACTGCGCTCGGTCAGATGGGTGGTAGTGTTGCTGCTAATACTGGTGCTGCACCTGCTGTAACAAGTGCGCCTGTTGATGACGCTGCTTCTGTAAGTAATGCTTCTAGTAGTGCTACCACATCTAGTGCTACCACATCGCGGCGGCTCGTCGTCGTTTCTGCTCCTATTTCTACTACAGCATCACCATTCAGAGCGCCCATAACATCAACATCATTGAGTGACGATGATAATGATGGGGCTAGCGTAGCGGCAGCAACTGGTAGTGCCACTAGTAGCAGCACTCCTGCTCACTCACCACACACACCAAGCCCAGTGGTGAGCATGTCTCCTAATGCCTGAACCAACCCCATTAGAAGCAAAAGAAAACAGTTTGATTGAATGGATCAACCAATATTGGCGCCTGCTGCAATATTATTTTTTGTGGGATAAGACACTCACAACAGAAAACCAGCAAAAATCCTGGCTGCAGGCGCATCTTTTTTCTAATGCACGCGACGACCTTCTTGATGCTTCCCTATGCAATCAATTACCCAGTGACACCCCAGGCAAGCGAGAAACCGCAGAAAAAACACGTCTCTTAACGACGGCGACTGACAAATTAGTTGCTGCAGCACTCATTCAGCAAGCCCAAGACACCTCCCTCTCCAATACATTGCAGTCTAAACTTGAACAATATAACCCGGCCCGCGATACCGCCACCCTTGCTCGAACGCAAAACAACAAACTGTTTGATAGTGCCATCTCGCTGGCCACTATCTCTCTAAGCACCGGTTTTTTCATCGTGCTCATGGGCAGTCTTGGCATTATCATGAGCGCAACTGCACTCATTGCCACTGGCTCAATGCTCGCCACTATTTTCGCTGCGTCTATTGTGTTATTTGCCGTTGCGTCCTACCAGCATCACAAAAAAATCAAACCTGCAGAGAAAGCAGCAGCTCACCTCGCCGCAGATCTTAAAAAAGAAGAAACCCTACGCGTCATACAACAGGAAGCGGTTCAGGCGCTCACGCCACGTACAACCACCGCAGCAGCATCGTCAACACCTGACACGACTGCATTTTTTGATAAGAAAGCAGATGGAGATGGATTGCTTCGCTGCGCTCGCAATGACGGCCCGGAGGGGGAGAGGAATGACAACAGCCCAGAGGGAAAAAGATCGTCTTCGCCCACAGCGCGCAATGACGGGCCGGAAAGAGAGAGATTATCAGCGCCGCTACCATCATCATCTACTACCCCTAACCTTAAATAAACTGCTTCGCTGACGGAGCAACTGCGATCCACTTTCCCCTTGCGGGCCGTCATTGCTCCATCAGCGAAGCAATCCAACCGCGATAGCCACCCCGCATTGAAAACACATTGCTATAACCCATCTTTTTTAAATTATCAGCAGCGAGCAAAGAGCGATTACCGCCCCCACAATACAACACTATTTTCGTTTCTTTGCGTGGCACAAGCTGATGAATCTTAGCTTCAATCCATCCTTTACTTAAATGATGCGCTTGGGGTAAATGCCCCACTGCGTATTCTTCTGTTTCCCGCACATCAATCAAACAAGGCAAGGTGTTGTCTTGTAACATCTGCGCAACCTCTGCAACCGTTACCTCCGGCACGCGCGTGCGCGCCGCTTCGCATAAACGAATAAAATCATGAGAATGTTGCATCTTTATTTCCCTCATTGTTGTTAACGACTTGCTCTACGACACCCGCTAGTTCTTTTGCAAGCTGGTGAACTTGTGTAGCATCTTCCCCTTCTACCATCACCCGCACCACCGGCTCTGTGCCTGAAGCGCGCAATAAAACTCGGCCGCCCCCTGCCAAGCTGTGTTCTACGGCTTTAATGGCACTGACAATGTGCGGCTCATTCAGCGGATCCATTTTTGTTTTCAGGTGCACATTGATCATCGACTGCGGGAATTTCACTAAATCTTTTTTCAGCGTATGCAAACTCTTACCTGTTTTTCTAATTGCAGATAACACTTGCAAAGCAGAAACAATGCCATCCCCCGTGGTAGTTGCACCCAACCAAACAATATGCCCAGAAGATTCACCGCCTAACTGCCAACCCCGCTGCATTAACGCCGCCATCACATAGCGATCCCCCACGGTGGTGCGGATGAATTCAATGCCGCTGTTAGCAAAAGCACGCTCAAGCCCTAAGTTACTCATCACCGTGCCCACCACACCGCCTTGCATTCGCCCCGTTAATTGCAGGTTTTTAGCGATGATAAACAGTAATTCATCGCCATCCACTATTTCACCTTGCTCATCCACCATGACGACGCGATCGCCATCACCATCTAAGGCAATACCTAAATCCGCTTTTTCTGCCAATACACGTTGCCTTAACACCTCTGGCCGGGTTGAGCCACAATCCGCATTAATATTAAAACCATCTGGCTGCACACCCAGCGCAATTACTTGCGCGTTTAATTCATCAAACACACTCGGCGCAATATGGTAAGTTGCGCCGTTTGCGCAATCTAATACGATTTTCATTCCTTTTAACGAAAGATTGGCAGGAAACGTGCTTTTACAAAATTCAATATACCGACCCGGCGCATCATCCATACGCACGGCTTTTCCTAAAAAAGCAGAGTCTACGGTTTCAAGTGGTTCTCCTAATTGCGCTTCAATCGCAAGCTCTACTTCATCCGCCAACTTATAACCTTGCTCTGAAAAAAATTTAATGCCGTTATCATAGTAAGGGTTATGGGAAGCACTGATGACAATGCCTGCTTGCGCACGCAAAGTACGCGTTAAATAGGCAATGGCAGGCGTGGGCATGGGCCCCAACAAATGAATATCCACCCCGGCAGCAGATAAACCCGCTTCTAACGCAGATTCAAACATATAGCCAGAAATACGCGTATCTTTACCAATTAATACTTTGGCACCCCCTGGCCGCGCCAGCACCCTTCCCACTGCCCACCCTAATTTCAACGCAAACTCAGGGTTAATCGGTGAGGGCCCTACGCGTCCTCGAATGCCATCGGTTCCAAAATATTTTTTTTTGCATTATCATTGATTCGCCTCCACTGCTTTTACCATCATCACGGCTTGCCGCGTTGCTAACACATCATGTGTACGAATGATATCTGCCCCTTTTAACGCGGCATACACCGCCAACGCAAGGCTAGCAGGTTGACGCGCCGCCACAGGCAGACCCAATAAATCCCCTATCATTGATTTTTTAGATAAGCCCACCAACAAAGGCAATTGCCATTTTTCTTTAAACTGCGATAATTTTTTGAGTAACTGGACATTATGTTGCACGGTTTTACCAAAACCAAATCCTGGATCTAAAATAAGATGCGCACGCGGGATGCCCGCCTGCATACATGCCTGTATTCGCGCTTCAAAAAAAGCATTCACCTCATACACCACGTCTTCATAAACAGGGCTTACCTGCATGGTGGCAGGCTTATTTTGCATATGCATCAAAACAACCGGCACACCACACGCTTTTGCCGCAATCATTGCCCCTGGCTCACTTAACGCACGAATATCATTAATCATTTTTGCGCCCGCTTCACAGGCGTTTAACATCACTGCAGGTTTATAAGTGTCAATAGAAATGGGCAAGGTTGTCATGCTAGATAACTGTTGAATAACAGGAATAACACGCGCTAACTCGTCTTCTTGCGACAGCGGCGTTGCATAGGGGCGTGAAGATTCTCCGCCTACATCGATAATATCCACCCCTTCCGATAGCATTTGTGATGCGCGCAGCAGCGCTTGATCCACCGCCAAATATTTTCCGCCATCTGAAAAAGAATCGGGGGTCACATTTAAGACCCCCATGATTTTCACCGCAGAAATTGGGTTAACGTCATAACTCATCAGGAGAAGGCGGTTGTGCAGGGTGAGAAGAAGTAGATTGAGAAAAAGGCGGCTCAGAAGAAGGATCCACTTCCACCCCTTTTTCTTTAGATTCTTTTATTTGCGAATCATCCGTGGGTAAATCATCATTCCAATCTTGCGGCGGATGCGGCTTTTTGCCTTGCATAATCATATCAATTTGCCCCGCATCAATGGTTTCATATTTAATTAAAGCTTCTGCCATCAAATGTAAAATCACTTCGTTTTCTGTTAACAAGGTTTTTGCACGTAAATAATTCGCATCGATGATTTTTCTCACTTCTTCATCAATGACCAACGCGGTGCCTTCCGCCACTTCTTTACGCTTTGTCATGCTGTGGCCTAAGAAAACTTCACCCTCATCTTCACCATACATTAAGGGGCCCAATCTGTCAGACAAGCCCCATTTGGTAACCATGTTGCGCGCAATTTCCGTCGCGCGTTGAATATCATTGGAGGCCCCTGTCGTTACTTTTTCTGCGCCAAAAATTAATTCTTCTGCTAAACGTCCCCCAAACAAGCTGGAAATTTGGCTATTCAAACGCTGACGCGTGTAACTATAACGATCTTGCTCAGGCAAAAACATGGTCACTCCTAAAGCGCGACCCCGTGGAATAATACTGACTTTATAAACAGGATCATGATCTGGCACCAAACGACCTACAATGGCATGCCCCGCTTCATGATAAGCCGTTAAACGCTTTTCTTCTTCGTTCATCACCATCGAACGACGCTCTGCGCCCATCATGATTTTATCTTTTGCTTTATCAAGATCATGCATGTCTACCGATTTTTTATTGGCGCGCGCAGCAAATAAAGCAGCTTCATTCACCAAGTTTGCTAAATCAGCACCCGAAAAACCCGGCGTGCCACGCGCGATCAATGAAGCATTCACATCTTCAGCCAAGGGCACTTTACGCATATGCACTTTTAAAATTTGTTCACGGCCACGCACATCGGGCAAACCAACCACCACTTGTCTATCAAAGCGGCCAGGTCGCAGCAAAGCAGGGTCTAATACATCCGGACGGTTAGTTGCCGCCATCACAATGACGCCTTCATTCCCTTCAAAACCATCCATCTCTACTAACAGTTGATTCAGTGTTTGCTCGCGCTCATCATGACCACCGCCTAAGCCTGCACCACGATGACGACCTACTGCATCAATTTCATCGATAAAGATAATGCAAGGCGCTTGTTTCTTCGCTTGCTCAAACATATCTCGCACACGCGAAGCCCCCACCCCGACAAACATTTCAACAAAGTCAGACCCTGAAATGGTAAAGAAAGGCACTTTTGCCTCACCTGCCACCGCACGTGCCAGCAAGGTTTTACCGGTACCAGGTTGCCCCACTAATAAAACGCCACGTGGAATTTTGCCGCCTAGCTTTTGAAATTTACCCGGATCTTTTAAGAAATCGACCAGCTCTTTTACTTCTTCTTTGGCTTCTTCTACGCCCGCCACATCAGCAAAGGTCACCTTCACTTGATCTTCACCCAACAAACGCGCACGACTACGCCCGAATGATAACGCCCCTCGCCCACCGCCTCCTTGCATTTGGCGCATGAAAAACACCCACACACCAATCAACAACAACATGGGGAACCAATTAATAAAAATATGCATCAACAAACTTTGCTGTTCTGGCGGCTTACCTTTAACGTTCACACCCTTCTTCACCAACTCACCCAACAGGGTGGGATCTTCCATGGGAATATAGGTATTAAAAGTTTGATCACCTTGCGTCACTCCATCAATCATTCGATTATCAATGGTGACGGAAGTCACATTGCCTTGTTGCACTTGACGCAGAAAATCAGAATAACTTAGCCTTTGATCAGCCCCTGATTTAGGACCAAAATTGCTAAACACAAAAATGAGAATAACGGCAATAAAAAGCCACAAAAATAAATTCTTTACCATGTCGTTCAAGGTAAACACCTCTTATGTCAGGGTTAAACGCCCTTCGTTCAGTATAGCCAACTCCCCCATTAAACAGGAGTATTTTTTGTAACAGTTACTCTTTCTTACCCATCGCAACCAAATACACTTCATTTGAACGCTTTCTTGATGCTTGTGGCTTTCTAATCACCACTTTGCGAAATTTTTGTCTTAATGCTCGCAAGTAAGCATCGTAGCCTTCTCCCTGAAACAACTTAATGACCAAAGCCCCTTCTGGTTTTAAGAGTGGCTCTGTTAACGTTAAAACCCACTCAGCCAACCCCATCACACGAGGCTGATCAACCGCGACCATGCCGCTAAAATTGGGCGCCATATCTGAAAAAATAATATCGACAGGGGTATGAGCGAGTGACTGCCACAATTGCTGAAATATTTCATCTGCTGTTAAATCACCATGGATCACCGTCACCTGTGGCAGTGGATCCATGGGCAAAATATCTACCGCCCAAACCTGACCCTCTTTACCAACCATTTCTGCAAGCACTTGGGTCCACCCACCTGGGGCCGCCCCCAAGTCTAACACCCGCATGCCCTTTTTAAGCAGCCGATCTTTTGCTAACAGTTCTTTTAATTTAAAGGCTGCACGCGAGCGATATCCTTCCGCTTGCGCTTTTTTTACATAAGGATCGCTAAAATGCGCTTCTAACCAACGTTTAGAACTTTTACTTCTTTTTGCCACCGAATCACCCTAAGGATTTTTGGGTACGACTTGATAAAACACTTCCTCTTTTTTCGTCATCCCTAAATCTTCACGGGCACGCGCTTCAAAACCTTGTGTACCCTGTTTATAACTGTTAATACGCGTTTGTAATATTTTGTTTTGTTTTTCTAAATTGATGTTTTGATCGATGAGTTGCGACCGCTCTTCTTTCAATCGAACAATCTGCGCAACCCCTTGTTTTTCTACCCACAATTTATATTGCAGAAAGACTAACAAGCCTAACAAAATAATCAAAATATATTTCATGCCTTACATCCACTTCACAAAAACAGATGCACCTGCATAATAAGCTTGTTTTCCTAACTCATACTCGATATGCAACAAACGATTATATTTTGCAACACGGTCTGTGCGACACAATGACCCTGTTTTAATTTGCCCCGCATTCGTCGCCACGGCCAAATCTGCAATGGTAGTATCTTCGGTTTCACCAGAGCGATGTGAAATCACAACGTTATAATTGGCGCTTTTCGCCAAGGCGATCGCATCTAATGTTTCAGATAAGGTGCCGATTTGATTAGGTTTGATTAAGATCGCATTTGCAATTTTTTCTTCAATGCCTTTTTTCAAGATAGCGGTGTTTGTGACAAACAAATCGTCTCCGACCAGCTGCACTTTTGAACCTAATTTTTCAGTTAACAATTGCCAACCTTGCCAATCTTGCTCGGCCATCCCATCTTCGATACTCAAGATAGGGTAATTCGCAACCCAACGCGATAAATATTCCACAAACTCTTCAGAAGACAATTCTCTTTTTTCAGCCGCCAAACAATAACGACCCGATTTATAAAACGTTGAACTGGCCACATCAAGGCCCAGATAAACTTCTTTGCCCGCTTGATAACCCGTTTCACGTATCGCTTCTAAAATCACCTCTAATGCTTCTACGTGTGACGACAAGCTCGGCGCAAATCCCCCTTCATCACCCACGGAGGTATTTAATCCTCGCTTTTTCAAGCGCGCTTTGAGCGCATGAAAAATTTCAGCCCCGCAACGCACCGCCTCAGAAAACGTTGGCGACCCCACCGGGAGAATCATAAACTCTTGAATATCCAGATTGTTATCTGCATGCGCCCCCCCATTGAGGATATTCATCATGGGTACTGGCAAAACAAATTCTGAGCCCGTATGTAAATAACGATAAAGTGCTTGACCATTTTCATTGGCAAGGGCTTTTGCCATCGCCAACGACACCGCTAAAATAGCATTCGCGCCCAAATTTTCTTTATTGGGGGTGCCGTCTAAGCTTATCAAGCGCGTATCTAATTCTTTCTGCGTACGAATTTCTTGATCCCAAATAGCATCACGAATGGGGCCCATGATGTGGTTAATGGCTTTTAATACGCCCTTGCCACCAAAGCGCGCTGCATCCCCATCTCTCAACTCCAACGCCTCTCGTATGCCGGTTGAGGCACCAGAAGGCACAGCCGCCCAGCCCGTTGCACCGCCCAGCAAGGTGACTTCTACTGCAACGGTCGGATTACCCCGCGAATCAATGACTTCGTAGGCGCTGATGTTTTTGATTTTAGACATGATTTTCCTTCATCGATGGTTTTAGGTAACACTAAACTTTTTGTTTGTGTTGGTAGCGCGCAACGCTTGCTTCAATTTCTTTTTTAGCGCGATCAGGGCCAACCCAACCCACGACTTTTACCCATTTGCCTTCTTCTAGATCTTTATAATGCTCGAAGAAGTGACGGATGGTATCTAATACTTGCGTAGGCACATCTTCTGGTTTAGTGACTTCTTTATAAAGCGTTGATAATTTATCAACAGGTACTGCCAGTAGCTTTGCATCTAACCCCGCCTCATCGGTCATCTCCAACATCCCCACGGGGCGACAACGAATCACCGAGCCACTAATTAAAGGAAAAGGGCTTAACACCAATACATCGACTGGATCACCATCTTCTGACAACGTTTGCGGGATATAACCATAATTACAAGGGTAATACATCGCCGTACTTAAAAAACGATCGACAAACAAAGCCCCTGTTTTTTTATCTACTTCATATTTTACGGGTGCACTTTGCGTGGGGATTTCAATGACAACATGAATATCATGAGGCACCTTTACCCCGGGGGTAACTTGATTTAATGGATTCATACTGTATCTGCCTTTTTAATTGCAACTCTCTCATCAAAAACATAACAAGCGCCGTCATAATGCACATCACCACAGTCGTGAAAATATTGCAATATACCGCCTTCTAGTTGGTAAACTTCTTTAAATCCTTGCTGCTGCATAAACGGCACGATTTTTTCACATCGAATCCCCCCTGTGCAACAGGTGACAATGGGTTGCGCCCTTATCGCTGCGGGCAACGCGGCCACCGCAGCGGCAAAATCACTAAAATGTTTTAACCCTAATGAGGTGGCCCCTGCAAAGGTGCCCTGTTCAATTTCATAGTCATTGCGAACATCCAGCAGGGTAAATTCTTTTTTAGCATCTAACCATTGCTTGAGCGTGTGGGGTGGCAAATGGTTACCCGTCTTGTCGTGCTGCGCATCCAGTGACACCGCTAAAGGCGTTAACCGATGCTTTATTTTGATAAACATCCGCCGAAAAGGGATGGTATCTGACACAGAGGTTTTATACATCATCGCTGAAAAAGGCGGAAAAGTTGCTATAAATTGCTTAAATTCGGCAATCACCTCTGGCGAGGCTGCCAGCATGAGGTTAATCCCCTCATGGCTTAGCATGATAGACCCTTTGATAGGGCGCGCTCGACAAAACTGCCGAAATTGGGCCTGTAGCTCAGGCAACGCGGTTAATGAAATAAATCGATAAGCAGAAATGTTTAAAATTGACATAAGATACTCTTTTGCTTTACCTTTTTGAACCGGCCAATTGTACCCTAAAGAGTCATTCATGGACTGTCTTTTTTGCAAAATTATCAATAAAACGATACCCGCTGACATTCTCTATGAAGATGCGCACGTGCTGGCGTTCAGCGATATCAGCCCGCAGGCGCCGCAGCATAAGTTATTGATCCCGAAAAAACACATTGCCTCACTCAATGATCTGGCGACAGAGGATACGCTTTTAATGGGGCAATTACTGCAAGCAGCCAAGCAGCTTGCGCAACAAGTCGGTATTGCAGAAACAGGTTATCGCCTTGTCTCCAACTGCGGCAGCCAAGCCAACCAAACCGTTTTTCATCTCCACTTTCACTTAATAGGTGGCCGCCCTATGCAATGGCCACCAGGCTAAAGGTATGCGCTCATGAGCAAATTAAAACAATGTTACAGCGAGATTATTGAAAGCATCGGTGAAGATCTCACGCGCGAAGGCTTAGTCAACACGCCACACCGCGCCGCCAAAGCCATGGAATTTCTCACGCAAGGCTACCATCAAGAATTACCTAAAATTATCAATAATGCGGTATTTGAATCCAGCATGAATGAAATGGTGATCGTCAAAAATATTGAATTATATTCACTGTGCGAACACCACTTACTGCCGTTTTTTGGCAAATGCCACGTGGCTTATCTGCCGCAAGGAAAGGTGTTGGGCTTATCTAAAATCCCTCGCATCATTGAAATGTTTGCAAGACGCCTACAAATTCAAGAACAACTCACGAAAGAAATTGCAGATTGCATCCTTGAAGTTACACAAGCTGCGGGCGTTGGCGTCATCATTGAAGCACAACATCTTTGCATGATGATGCGCGGCATTGAAAAACAAAACTCGTCTATGACCACATCTATTATGCTAGGTCGATTTCGCGAAGATAGCCGCACACGCATGGAATTTTTAAACTTGGTTGCACACAATTCCTTAAAATAACCGGGCTTTTAATACGATTTTCTTATGCTGATCAGGTGAGATCATCACCACTGCTGTGTTTTGACCTGATTTGATTTGCGTTTTCCACCCTTTTAATGCTTGCTCATTTTCAAATTGCCATTGCTGCAAGTCTAGCGTGGCTCTTTGCAAAACAGAATGCGCTTCACTGGAGAGGGTTTTGCTTTTTTGAAAGTGCGCCGCATAAGCACCTGTTTGCGCGGCCAAAGGATTGGCCTGCATCAATGCCAGCATATTTTCAGCTTGCATTTGTGCTGCAAAAACAGTTTCACTTCGTTTTACAACAAGAAACAACATCGAAGTCACTTGCATCAACAGCTGCATGAATACGCACAGTAACAGCACACACAACATCATTTCTAATAAACTGAACCCTTTTTCAAAAAAGAGGCTTTTTTGGCTATGATCCACACGCCACCTACCTTATTATTTTTATTTAAAACCTTTGCCCAAAGAGAACCCGATGCCACTTTGCCCTTGTTGCTCTCACCTACCCTATGCCGATTGTTGCGCCCCTTTTATTGAAGGCACACGCGCACCTCACACACCTGAAGCGCTCATGCGTTCACGTTACACTGCGTATACGCGCAACGACTTGCATTACCTTCAACGCACGATGCAAGGCAAAGCAGCCGCACACGTACCCACACACGCCCCTCAATTAAAGTGGATTAAATTAGAAGTCATTCATGCTTCGTCAACCGATGACACCCATGGGCAAGTTGAGTTTAAAGCGTATTATGCCAAGCAAGACAAGCTACACATTTTGCACGAAGTCAGTCAGTTTGAAAAATTATCAGACCACTGGTATTACGTTGATGGCGACTTAAAACCATTTGTTTCACAAAAATTTGCCCGCAACGATCTTTGTTATTGTGGTAGCGGTTTAAAATATAAGAAGTGTTGCGGGCCATAACGGCTTTTCACACAGGCTCTACTTCTGCTTTCTCTGGCGTTTCAATATCATCCATAGGCAGTAAATAACGTTGCGAAGCCTGTAACATCACGATACTGAAAGGTAAGATAACTGCAACATCATAAGGAAATTTTAATAACGCAATTCCTCCAAATGAACCCACATAAGAAAGCATCAGCAACACCGTCATATAACTCAAAAACCAATATAAATTGACAGAACAGGCTAATAAATTTTTACGTTGTGATATTAAGGTCATCACCAAACCCACCACGATCGCCACATATAACTTCCAGATAATGTCAAAACCACACCAATACAACATTAAGTTGCAGGCATAAAAAGCCAGGTGACAACAGACGACACTGTAAGACAACTTAAAGGGTCGATGGGTTTCAGGCTGTAATTTTCGCATCGCCAACAAACAAATAGGACCGATGCCATAAGATAAAATGCTCGTGGAAGACAAGAAGGCCACCATCTTTTGCCAACCTGGAAAAGGTAAAAACGAAAGTAATCCAACGAGCAAATTAACGTATAACGTCACGTAAGGAATATGGTAGCGATTTAATTTTAAAAATATTTTAGGCAAATGTTGATTAAGGGCCATGCCATATAAAATGCGAGAAGTTGCCGTGGTATACACCAATGCCGTGCCAAAAGGTGAAAAAGCTGCATCAAACAACAATAACAAAGCGACTGTGCCTAAACCCAATAATAACGTCAGCCCCACCAATGGCCCACTGTCCCCAGGAAAACTCAAAGCATGCCAACCATTTTTTAAATAAGCAGCTGGCACAGCCACTAAAAAACTCCATTGCAACATAAAATACAGCAAAAATCCGATTAACACCGCGCCTAATATGGCGATGGGAATATTCCGCTGTGGATTTTTAACTTCTCCCGCCAGGACTAAACCATTTTGAAAGCCCGTAAAAGCAAATGCGATTCCCCCTACAGAAAGCGCAGAGAAAATATGTTCCCAAGCTACTTGATGAGATAAATCTAAATGGATATTTTCAAACGAAGGCGCTGTTTTCATCAACGCGATAATGGCAACACTCGGCAAAATAAATTTAATCATGCTGGTATATTTATTGCATTCCGCTAAAAGTTTAATGCCGAAGGTATTCAAAAGCGCCACAAAAAACATGATGCCTACGGCAGCAACATACCCTACCGCTGACAACTGAAATCCTTGCGTTTTTTTTACAATTAATAGCGGGAAAAAATGACTGCTGTATTGCAAAATGGCTTGCACTTCAATGGGCGTCATCACCACATAAGACAGCCAAGAAATCCATGCGAATAAAAACCCCACCTCTTTGCCATGCGTAAACGTAGGATAGTTCGCCATGCCCCCTGAAATAGGTAATAGCGCCCCTAATTCACATAAAGGCAATGCAATAAATAACATGAAAATGGCGGCAATCACCCAACTGATGAGGGCATTGCTTCCTGCAATTTGCGCACTGATAAAAGGGCTAAACAACCAGCCGGAACCAATCATGCCCCCTGCAGAGGCAACCAGCACATTAGTCGTTGAGATATCCCGTTTAAGCGGCACCGTGTGTTTCCTTGTTTTATATCATTAAAATATTTCTGAACAATTATCTCGGCGACACATACACACCGAAGCGGCCAGGCAAGGAAAAAACAATCTGCCACAACTGCATGCTACGCGCACGAAACCCCCCTGCAGAAGAAAGCAAATAATAGTTCCACATACGACGAAAACGCGCATCATACTGCTTTTCTAAATCAGGCCAGTGTTGATTGAAATTGTGATACCACGCCATCAGCGTTTTATCATAATCAGCACCAAAATTATGCCAGTCTTCCATCACAAATATATTTTCTGTCGCTTTCCCTATTTGCGCGATAGAAGGTAACGTACCATTCGGAAAAATATATTTTGTAATCCATTCATTCACCGTCACACAGGTGATGTTGTCTCCAATCGTATGCAACAAAAACAACCCTGTTTCTTTTAAACAGCGCTGCACCACTTGCATATAGGTGCGGTAATTTAAATGCCCCACATGCTCAAACATACCCAGCGACACAACACGATCAAACGGCTCATGGATATCACGATAATCTTGAAAGCGAATTTCAATGGGTAACCCTACACAACGCTGTTTTGCCAATGCCTGTTGCTGCTTTGAAATCGTTACCCCTACCACACTGACACCGTAATTTTCTGCAGCAAACTTTGCAAACGCACCCCAACCACAACCAATGTCTAACACCCTCATGCCGGGTTTTAATAATAATTTTTCGCACGTTAATTTTAATTTAGCGGTTTGCGCTGCTTCTAACGTTTCGGCTGTCTTCCAGTAACCACAGGTGTAATTCATTTGGCTGTCTAGCATCAACTGAAACAGTTCATTGCCCACATCATAATGTTTTTGACCTACTTCTAGGGCACGCTGTTTCGTTTGGCGATTAATCATTTTCAATAAAAATAATTTTAATAAAAGCGATTTATTTTTTTTAATTTTACTTTCTAAATTAGCGCGAATCACTCTTTCAAAAAACTGATCCAGCGCCGCACAATCCCACCACCCTGCCATATAAGCTTCGCCCAACCCCAAGGCACCGGATTTTAATACGCGATCATAGAAAGCCGCTTGATGTACCTGGATGTCCCAAGGGCGCGCCCCCTCTAGTTGAACATCCGCCAGCTGCAATAACTGTGTGATAAACGTTTTTGAGCTTGCTCTTTCCATACAAGGCTCAATCAAAAAGGCAGGGTAAAATAAGTATAGTTTCTACAAGGGAAAGTGCACTAGTTTGACTTTATCTTGAAAAAAGAAGCCAGCGGATTTTTCGAAAGAAACGGTGTAGTCTGAAACATAAAAGTGCATGTTTCCCGCTGAATTTTGCGTATTTTTTAGCTGATGTGTCGTTAATAGGGCTGCCAAGGCCTTGGCAGCAAAATCCGCACTGTCAATCACCTCAATCGGTTTCACGTAAAATTGCTGAATTTGCTTTTTAATTAAGGGGTAATGCGTACACGCCAAAATCAACGCATCAATGGCAGCCAAGTGAGGATCTTGCAAATAAGTTTCAATCACGGAATTAACAATGGTATTACAGTGAAACCCTTCTTCTATCATGGGCGCCAATAAAGGCGTGGCCAAACTACACAAGGTAATCGTGTCATCTAACACAGCAATACTTTTTTTATAAACAGCCGAATTAACCGTTTGTTTTGTGCCTATCAACCCTACTTTTTTTTGATGGTAGTGCGCCTGAATATACTCAACCACAGGATCAATCACATTCATGACGTTGGCTTGATTGCCCACATAATCTTTTGCTAACGCATAAGCTGCAGCAGAAGCGGAATGGCACGCAATTAAAATAACTTTGCACTGTTGTTTTAATAAAAAATCACAAATTTTCACAACACGCGCCTGAATCACCGCAGCCGATTTATCGCCATAAGGCAGATGCGCCGTATCACCAAAATAAATAATCTCTTCTTGCGGCAACTGGCGCACAACCGCCTGCGCGACGGTTAATCCCCCAATACCGCTGTCAAAAATACCAATGGGTTGCGTTGCTGCAAGCATCTTAAACCCTCACACTTATTTATCTAAATATCGCTCTGCATCTAAGGCGGCCATACAACCACTGCCTGCAGACGTGACCGCTTGTCGATAAACGTGATCAGCCACATCCCCTGCTGCAAACACCCCCGGCACACTGGTTGCAGTAGCATTGCCCTCTAGGCCGCTACGTACAGTAATATAACCATTTCGCATCGCCAGTTGGCCTTCAAAAATAGCGGTATTAGGTTGATGCCCTATCGCAATAAAAACACCATGCACGGCAATATCTTGTGTTGTTTGAGTTTGATTGTTCCGCAACCGCACCCCTGTCACACCTGAGGCATCCCCCAACACTTCGTCTAGTTCGTTAAACCACGCTATCGTTATCTTGCCTTCTTTTTCTCGCGCTAATAAGCGATCGATCATAATTTTTTCAGAACGCAACTTATCGCGACGGTGCACTAATGTCACATGCGAAGCAATATTGGCAAGATACAATGCTTCTTCTACGGCCGTGTTTCCCCCGCCAATCACGGCCACTGATTTATTTCGATAAAAAAAGCCATCGCAGGTGGCACACCCTGACACCCCTTTCCCCATAAAGGCTTTTTCAGAAGGCAATCCTAAATATTTCGCTGACGCACCCGTTGCAATAATCAAAGCATCACACGTATAAGTTTGTTGACCCCCTTTCAAGACAAACGGCGTGGTTTTTAAGTCTACGGACTGAATATGATCGGTGATCACGGTGGTATTAAAGCGCTTTGCATGCGCCAGCATACGCGCCATTAAATCAGGCCCCTGCAAGCCTTCTACATCGCCCGGCCAATTATCTACATCGGTGGTTGTCATGAGTTGCCCACCCTGCGCCATCCCTGTCATCAATACGGGCGCTAAATTCGCACGCGCCGCGTACACCGCTGCAGAGTAACCTGCAGGGCCTGAACCTAAAATGATTAAGCGATGATGCTGGCTAGATGACATAGTGTTTCCTATATTCTATGGAGGAGGGAAAAAGAAAGAGTGATATGATACTGGAATTTATTTTATTTGTAACAGCTCACTCGAATGGCACCCACTTAAGCGCAGTGACAGCCGTTTCTCATCTTCCCAAGATGGATTGCTTCGCTACCGCTCGCAATGACGGCCCGGAGGGAAAAAAGTATCATTGCACTTATAATTGAAGTCATTCACTGAAGTTATTACTTTTATTTTGCAGTTAAAGGGAGCATTACTTGAAACACGCAACACCTAAAAATACCACCTCTTCTGGTCTTTTCAGCAATCAGCGCTTGCGCGAAGGATTGTTTATCTTAAGCTGTGCTATCTCGCTTTTTTTATTACTGGCTTTAATCACCTACCACCAAACGGATCCAGGTTGGTCGCGCTTAGGCTCCTCCTCTGTCGTCAGCAATGCAGGCGGCCAAGTCGGCGCTTGGTTTGCTGATGTTTTACTCTATTTGTTTGGCTATCCTGCTTATATCTTTCCTCTGGGCGTAGCCTATAACGGCTGGGCCAGGCTCTTGCGCCAACCCACTGAAAAAATTCGCTTTACCCCTTGGCACTGGCTAGGTTTTGCACTGGCACTCCTTGCAGGCTGTGGCTTGGTCAGTTTGCATGACACCGCACTCTCCGCCCACCTCCCCTATCAATCAGGGGGTATCTTAGGCGTAGTCACGGGTCTGGGTCTTGCACAAATTTTTAATAATTGGGGCACCACGCTTATTTTGCTCGCGTTATTTCTCAGCGGCATCACTTTTTTTACAGGTCTTTCTTGGGTCACAGCGCTAGATAATCTTGGAAAATACACGTTAATGTCCCTGCGCAGCATCCATCAAAAAATCTATGGTTTGCTACAGCAAGGACATCCAGCGAAAACCCTCCTTCCCACCGAACGCATTGCCCCCACTTTAGATGAAATCACCGCGCCCAAACCCAGCTTGCGCAAAGCGCCACTCATGACCAACAAACCCCTGGCTAAAGTCGCCCCGCTCATTGAGCCCCCGGTTGAAAAAATTAAAATTGCAAAATTAGAAAAATCTAAAAAACTTATCACGCAAAAAGGCACATCAGATCTACCGCCTATTGAATTATTAGATGCCGCTGAGCCACGCCATCAACAAGCGTATTCTCCTGCCGCATTAGACGCCATGTCGCGCCTAGTGGAACAAAAACTGCAAGACTTTGGTGTAGAAGTGCAAGTTGTTGCTGCGCACCCTGGCCCTGTCGTCACACGCTTTGAATTACAACTCGCCCCAGGCATCAAGGTCAGTCGCATCTCCAGCCTCAACAAAGACTTGGCCCGCTCCTTGTCTGTCATCAGCGTACGCGTGGTAGAAGTCATCCCAGGAAAATCTTATGTCGGTTTAGAGCTACCCAATGAAAACCGTGAAGTCGTGCGCTTAAGCGAAGTCATTTTGTCGCAACAATATGAACAAGCACGCTCTCCTTTAAGCTTGGCACTTGGCAAAGACATTGCAGGCCACCCCGTGATTGTTGATTTAGCCAAAATGCCGCATCTGCTTGTTGCAGGCACCACAGGCTCAGGTAAATCCGTCGGTTTAAATGGCATGTTGCTCAGCATGATTTTTAAATCCTCACCTGAAGACGTGCGTCTTATCATGATTGATCCCAAAATGTTAGAGCTGTCTATTTATGATGAGATTCCACACTTGCTCACCCCCGTTGTCACCGACATGAAAGAAGCAGCGAATGCCTTGCGCTGGTGTATTGCTGAAATGGATAGACGCTACCGCATCATGGCACATTTAGGTGTGCGGAATTTAGCTGGCTACAATCACAAAATTAAAGAAGCTGCTGAAAAAAATGCGCCGCTACGCGATCCTTTTTCACCCCCTTCAGAAGACAACCCAACACACTTACAAACACTGCCTTATGTCGTGGTGGTGATTGATGAGTTTGCTGACATGATGTTGGTGGTAGGTAAAAAAGTAGAAGATTTAATTGCACGTTTAGCACAAAAGGCACGTGCCGCAGGCATTCATTTGATTTTAGCCACACAAAGACCTTCGGTGGATGTCATCACCGGTTTAATTAAAGCGAATATCCCCACACGCATTGCCTTTCAAGTTTCTTCTAAAATTGACTCACGCACCATCATCGATCAACAAGGTGCAGAGCAGTTGTTAGGCTATGGCGACATGTTGTATTTAGCCCCTGGCACAGGCGTACCGGTGCGTATTCACGGCGCATTTGTGGCAGATCATGAAGTGCATAGCGTCGTTGACTACATTAAACAACAAGGCAAACCTCAATATTTAGAAGAGGTCATTCAAGACGTCAATAAAGAAGGCGCAACGAGCGACCTAAATGAAAACACAACAGAGCTTGATCCACTGTATGATCAAGCCGTCCGCATTGTCACAGAAACACGTCGCGCCTCTATTTCTAGTGTGCAACGCCGATTAAAAATTGGATATAATCGCGCAGCACGCATTTTAGAAGACATGGAAAAAGCAGGCGTTGTCAGTGAAATGCAAGCCAACGGTAATCGCGAAGTGTTGGTAAACGCCCCACCCACGGTTGACGAGCATTATTAACTTAAAGAATGATTCCATGAAAAAAATATTTTTTTTATTTATTTTGTTTTTTCCATTTTTGGCCTTTGCACAAGCTGAAACAACGCTCATGGATTATCTGAGTCAAATACACAGCATGAAAGCCAATTTCACGCAATCTATTCGTGATGCTCGCGGCAGAACATTAGATCACAGCACAGGCAATATGGCACTGCAGCGTCCGGGTCAATTTCGCTGGGCAACACAACAACCCCAACAACAACTGGTCATTGCCAATCAGGCTATCGTCTGGATTTATGATGAAGACTTAGCGCAGGCGACCAAACAAAAACAACAAAACGATAACCGTTTGTCACCTGCTTTACTGCTCAGCACCAGCGACAAACATTTGCTCGACAACTTCACCATCACGAAAACCCCTGACGATCACTTCTTGTTAACCCCCAAAAAAAGCAGCGACGCTTTATTTACGCGGCTCATTCTCGTGTTCAAACAGCGTCAACTCCAAAGCATGAAAATGGAAGATAAACTGGGGCAAATCACGCTTATTTATTTTTCTCAAATTCAATTAAACCCCACCCTGCCTGCTACCCTATTTCAGTTCACCCCCCCACCGGGAGTTGATGTGGTTGATAACACTTAAACAAGACTTAATTCCCATTAAAGCAAGGCTATTTTTTTGTAAAGCAGGGCAATTAAGTCTTATAATTTAGCATTATAAGCCACTTCGTTTCTCATCAACCTCATGCCAAACACCGCTTGGAACGTCACAGAAACTTTTAAACAAGTAAACATTGCTTTAGATAAATATAAAAACTCACTTCTGAGCCAAACGCTTCCTTTCCTTAACAATTACGCAGGTAACCCCTCAGCACAAGATGATTTTTTGGCTACGCCAGAGAAGCTCTCTTCTATTTTCACCCAGAAAATTCATAAAATTTCTCACGCCCTACGTAAAAATAAGCATGCAGAAGCACTTCATGCCTGCTTAAAACGTCACGTCAGTGAAAACCCTGCTGACCACACCCATCCCCTGAATAAAGCAATAGTGCTGAAGTCACAGTATGATCTATTAAAAAAGTTAATTCGTTTAACCGAAAAGCTGAAGCTACCCTTAGGTTTAGAGGGTATTACGCCATCTGATATAAATTTTTTAAAGGCTCGCGATACAGCCATTGAAGCGGCTATAAAATATATTTTGTTGATATCCATCGAAAAAGAGGCTTCCAAAAAACGCGATGGAAACTCAGGTCTTGCTTACAAGCATGCGTACCTTCTCAGCTTGGCCAGCAATCTACTCGACCCTCGATGTTATGCCATTTTCATGTATCATCGTCGCGCGCTGAGCAGGGCAGAGAGAATTTTTTGGTTTACAGCACTTACCCTCCTCACCGGCATTATTCCTGGCATCATTGTCGCTATCGTCTTAGCTAGCTTAAGCTACAAACGCACTCAACGTATTGATTTTTTTGCACCGCAAGGGCAGCGCGTGGCGTTACTGGCCGCAGAATACCCTGCCGCTTTTTTGCATAGGGCATTGCATGCTTTGTCTTCCTGTGGTCCCCGCTTAAATACAGCCAAAAACCGCCAACTCCTTAAAAAACATGCTGGGCAAGCAGCTGACTTAGCAAACGCACTTGCCAGATTACATATGCTAAACCCTCAGTCAGTTGAAATTTACCGTGAATTACTGGATAAAAACCCTGAGAGCGCACATTTTTTTATGTCTGATACTTACCGCAAACATCATACGCTGCTTGATCCGAATCCGAATATCGTTCACTCGCTGATAAACAATAAGATACCGATAGACGAGATAAATACCTTCTTCAAATCGCTTGATCTGAACTCATGGGAATTATCTCCGTCTTCGTCTTCGTCTGTTACCATTGAAGATGTTCGTTTATTCCTACCGTTTTTGCTTGCTAAGGGAGGGGCTAACAGCATCGCTTTGGATGAAAAAACCTACCAGGATTTACTACGCCTACAATCCATTGTTTTTCCAAGAAACGATCTTTCTTTTAGAAATGATTGTGGCTCGCTGTTGAAATTATTAAACTATATTTTATCGTCACGACAGCCACACCTGCGAAATGAAGCTAACATCACTCGGCTGCTAGCGTGCGCTAGCAGTGATCACTTAGCTAAGGTTACGATGCTCCTGTCTGCAGGTGCTGCAATAACGCAAGCAGATTTCGAGCGATGTTTGACGATAAACCCCTTACGTTTGCTTCATGTAACGCTGTTAGTACGAGATTTAACGACGATTCACAAATCCTCGCCTGAATTTTTTGGGCAATGCTTAGCTATCCTCGCTGATCCCACGATTGCACAAGAAAGTTTGGAAGAACAACTGTTAAAAATGAGTTGGTTAAAGCGCGTTACTAAAACACTAAACGACTTGGCACTCCCGTTAAGTAATCTTGACAAACTGAATCATCTTAATTCTCAACAGTTATATGCTATTCACACTGTACTTAACCAAGTTGTTCATCTTCAGAGTAAAGGTAACCTATTGGCAACCCCTCAGTCCTATTTTGATAGGGCTTGTGCGGCATTGTTTGTATTAACTATCCCAAAGGTTTTAGCTTACTTTAATTTTCAAGTAACCTCGGCAGATACGCTAACCGCAGGATCTTATCTTTTTTATAAATTTGAAGCATTACTTCGAATATGCCAGCATGCAGTTCAAACGATTAACCAAGAAAAGGCTGATGAAGCAACTTTAGAAACACATCGCAAACGCTTAAGCGAGGAGCTGCTAGAAAAATTAAAATTTTCTCCTCTTATAATACAGCCAGGGAGTAGTCGTGAACTTCTCGAGCATCTCTTACTCTGGCTACCCGACGCTAGCACTACTGAAGTACGTGCTCTGAACTTCATGCTCTATCACTTTCCTTCCGTAAAAGAGGTAACCCTTTTTGATAAACTTCGTGAAGCAGCACCGATCTTTGCTCGTGACAAAGTTCTACGCACCCTGTATTCCTTTCACACAAAGGTAACAGAGGCATTTCCGGAATTGTTCCATATCATTTTTACGCTCATGACAGATGCTAGCCTCAGCACAGAAGCATTAATTGCTAAATTAGAAGACACCGCCGCATTCTTTTCAATACGACGGATTTTACCATCCGATTTAAATAATACGCACAACCTCGACCGTCTTCGCAATCTACCTGCCAAACAACTTGATGCAATTTACGAGATGTGTCGTTGGCTGTCAGGGACTGAAACGAGAGGATTTCCAATCCGTAATAAACAATCTCTGTTCTTTAACCCCTGTTGCCATCTGGCACAGGTATTGGAAACACCTACGATTAACCATGAATTCAAAAAATTGCTCTCTGCTTTTGCACATAATCGTCACGAAAATGACAATTTTATTAGAATCAGCGTGAAGATGTTGCGATTATTTTTTGAAACGTGTGAAGGTGAAGGTGCCATACCCCTCCCCACTGAGCAGCTGCCTAACACGGCGGAAAAACTATCAAAACTTGCTTTAATTACCGATCGCTTTTTTGTAACCCGCAACCTTCCCTACCCATTTGAAGATAGAATTGATCATTTGTTCACCCTCTCAAGCGATCAAATTATTGCTATTTCAAAGATATGTGGTATGTGGCAAATTAGCGTCAACCACCATGCACGTGTTTTTGCTGCAGCTCCTCTACTCGCAATAGCTGAAGCACAAAGGGCGTTAGATCGCATGCCAAGACACTTATGCACTGAAGAAAACCTGGATGCCATTTTAGGCGCCGCTATCGGAGTAGATATCCCTGACACCGAGCGCCTAAGGCGCGTAACAGATCGGATACAGCAAATCATCACCCCAGAGATTCGTTTCCAACAAAGGTTTCCCAGAGAACATCCACCAACACCCCCTGTTATTAATGCCTCTCAAAGCACCCATACCGCCAGCGTACATCGAACCGTTTCTGAATCTGCTCGTAAACTAAAAGCACGTTATGGCTGGCGTATCCATCCCTCAACGGAACTCAGTAAAATTCTTGGGGCAATTCAATCTTGGGCGGATGAACAAACATCTATAGAAAACCAAAAAGGTCGTTTTGTTAAAGAAATGATATGGGAGCTCGTGACAGATGAGCGTGGTGACTACCGCGATCCAGAATCAATGGTATCCGCGCGTGAATTACTCGCATTTTGCTGGCTCGCTATTCACGACGAAGATAATTTAGAAGCGGGCGTGGTACGCGAAAATGCGCTGAACGCCTTTTCCAATGGTCTTTATGAGGCAAAGCGCAATTACAATTTAGATGAACAAGGGAGGGATGCAGCTCCGCAAGTTACTTCTTATGGGGCCTGTACGCCAGGGGTTTTTAATAAGCTGATAGAGAGTCTCTCTGGCGGCATTCATCGTGACATAAGCATCGTCTTCCTTAACAGAGCAACTGCTACCGCTAAATTACCTGTGCTAATCCTGGCCGTCACCTCTGACGTATTACAGAAAAAATTGCTTGAGGTTGACTGTTTAGACGCTTTGACGGCATTAAAAAGCCAAATTAAAAGACTCACCTCTGAAGGGTTTTCCAGCTCAACCAAGTCAGAAGACCAAACGCTCTGGCAGTCTGTCGCAACAAAAGCTGGAGAGGCACTTTATCAAGAATTTGGGTCGTTATGGCCTGACGGGAAAGAAAGCCGAGGCTTTCGAGAACTCATTGAGGGTGGCCAATATGCTGGCCTAGAAAACCTTGCAAAACAGCTACAAAAATCGATTGAGTCCGCCGAACAACGCTTGCAAGCAGCTGCAAGCCCAAGCACTACTAGCAATGGGCGATCACCTTGAATTTTCCCTTATAAAAAGAGAAAATGGACGTTTTTGAGTTAAACTATGCCCGGTCCTTATTTAGATCCACAAGCCTATACCCTCAGCCAAGCGCCTACCCACCCTAAAATTTTCAATCCGCAACAAGAAATCACTTTTCCTGACATGCATGGCAATGTCTTAAAATTACTGCATGGTGCTGCGCTAGAGGGCATTCTGACAATCTCTTCTGAGCAGTATGAAACACTTGCAAAGATTTATTTGACGGATCCTGCTGACCTGACACCCCACGACTTAAGAAACTTCGCATGGATTTTACATTGCTGCGCTGTAAAGCCTTGCACGCTACGCCTGATAGGCGATCTTTTATGCGAACGCGGCCGAAATGATGCACTCATGTTATTAACCTTAAGAAGATTACATCGTGGTGATGTCAATTTAAAAATCGTGGCCTCTAACCATGATCTTGAATTTGCAGAACGCCACATACAGGCCAAAGAGTGCGCTGAAGTAGACGCATTGCCCCCCATTTATGCAAGACAAAATGACGCATCTACCCTGCGGGCCGATCAAGCCTTGTGGCGCTCTAGTCGTGCCTTGGCGACCCTGCTAACCACTGAGACACTATCACATCACCAGATAGAAGAATGGGTAGAGCGATATTATTTCCGGCACCTCATCTTAATCGACTATGTCTTAGAAAATAACGCCATTCACTTGTTTTCACACGGCGGTATTGATGTGGGCACCATCCAAGCGCATGCACAAAGATATCAGGTTGCCTATGAAGATGCTTCTGCACAAGCGTTAGCCGCAACCCTTGATCAAGTTAATGCCGCTTTTCGTAACAGTGTAAAAACAGGCAGTTTTATACAAACCTTTCAAAATGAACGTTTTGATGCTCGCCTCCACGACCCCTATCAGTGCCATCCCCTTGGCGCTTACACTAACCGTCATCCTTTGATGCGCACCACCGCTAACCGCCATGATGCTGTCATCGTGGAAATGCAAGAGCGAAACCATCTCTTTGTAAGAGCGCTAAACCACAACTACTGCTTAAACTTCCCCATACGACCTTACTGCATCACCGTCGTACATGGCCACACAGGCCCAAAGGGTCTTTGGTGTAATTATGAAAGGTGCACGCCTCATGTTTCTATTCACAATATAGACGTCAGTGACTATGGCAAATCGCCCACTCAAGATACGCAACCACAAGCAGGCTACACCGTGTTTTATACGCCCTGCAGAATAGCCGCACCCACCCCTGCATCTGAACCTGCATCAACGCAACAGGCATCCACCACACAATGCACTGCAAACCTTGAAAAGGAAAAATCCGATCAATTCATTGAACAACTACATCAAACGCATCTTAAGATAATAGAGCAGCAACAGCAGCAGAAAAAGCAGGCAACCTCACTACACAGCAGCCCTCTTCCGTCATTAGCAACGTACCTCAGCGGGCTACCACGCCCTAGAGCCATACGCGCAACAGCGCCTCAACCTTCTCCTTTCCAACCTGACATCACCCTTAAATCATAAGCAGTTTTAACAACCCCACATGCACCGTATAAATCCACAAAGAGTACCGTGAGATGATTAAAAACAAGAGGCGAATTTTGGTTGGAAACCGCCAAATACGCGGTGAGAAGCGCAACAACAAAATAAATATCCCAAAACAAATTACATCAAAACTTAACAACATATTGTTGCGATGATAAAACCCGAACCCTAAATTCTCTTCTAAAAAATAGCTTATTATACTGAAAATCAAACACCCTAAAAAACGAGGATCCCGCTTCAAAGACAGTCTCGCGCTGATGGCAAACATCATCCCTAACGTGCCATATTCTAAAAAAGAGCCGACAGGTAACATGATGATCCACAAAAACAAAAACAGAAAAATTAATTTTCGAGTGGACCAAGTATCAAATTGATAACGCTCAAAAAAATATTTCATTATGGTGAAATTAATTAAAATATTAATGAAAATCATTTTTTCGCAAAAAAAAGTTAGCGCAGAAAGTAAAACACCGCATAAAAAAATCGTTAATTTAAATTGATGGTGCGCAGCGTAGCCGATTAAAAAGAAAAACAAAGGCGCAGCAACGCGCCCCAATACACGCAGAAATTGATCATCAGGCAAAATATAAGCGCCCAGATGATCAATCAGCATAAAAAAAGTAGCCACCACCTTGAGAAGATCATGGCTATCCACTGCTTTGCCATACCGCATTAAACCGCTGAAGGGGCTCACAAGATCGGTCTCATCTTCCATTTTTTAGCAGAATAGCCTGATTTTAGGTGTATTACACTGTCTTAGACGCGCAATTTTTCCTATAATGAATGTTTTTGCGCCAACGGGACCTTCTATGCTTGACCCTAAATTGCTGCGGGAAAACCCACACTCTGTGGCTGAAAAACTCGCCCTGCGTGGCTTTCAATTTGATGTGCCTGCGTATGAAGCGCTGGAGCACCAACGCAAAACCCTGCAAACCACCACGCAAGCATTACAAAATCAGCGTAATACCTCCTCCAAAGCCATTGGAGACGCCAAAGCACAAGGTCGTGATATCACGCCCATGCGCGAAGAAGTAAATCGTTTAAGCGAAAACCTTAAACAAGCTGAAATACAGCTGGAAGCAATACAACAACAACTCAAACATTTTTGCGCAAACCTCCCCAACCTACCCCATGCTTCTACCCCCATCGGCCGTAATGAAACAGAAAATCGGGTCATTCGCACAGAAGGCACCCCCCCACAATTTCACTTTCAACCTCAAGATCACGTCGACCTTGGTGCTCAACACCATGAAATGAATTTTGAGCTGGCGGCCAAGCTGACCGGCGCACGCTTTGTTGTGTTGCAACACCAACTGGCGCGTGTACATCGCGCGCTGATTCAATTCATGATGGACACACACACACAAACCCATGGTTACCGCGAAGTGTATACGCCCTACATCGTGAACCAAGAAAGTTTATTTGGTACAGGCCAACTTCCTAAATTTGCTGAAGATCAATTCGCACTAAAAGGTGAAAACAACTATTACCTTATCCCTACCGCAGAAGTTTCTGTCACAAACATGTTTCGCGATGAAATCATCGATGCCGCTCAATTACCTTTAAAATTCGTATGCCACAGCCCTTGCTTTCGCAGCGAAGCAGGCGCTTATGGTCGCGACACACGCGGCATGATTCGCCAACATCAATTTGAAAAAGTAGAGTTGGTGCAGTTAACCCTCCCTTCCGCCTCTTATGAAGCGCATGAAACATTAACACACCATGCCGAAACCATTTTACAAAAACTCGATTTACCTTATCGTGTTGTCGCCCTCTGCACGGGCGATTTGGGTTTTAGTGCTGCAAAAACTTATGATTTAGAAGTTTGGTTACCCAGCCAAAACACGTATCGCGAAATCTCCTCTTGCAGTAACTTTGAAGATTTTCAGGCACGCCGCATGCAAGCACGTTATCGTCACCCAGACACACAAAAACCGGCACTATTACATACCCTCAATGGTTCAGGCTTGGCCGTGGGCAGAACGTTAGTCGCCCTCATGGAAAATTTTCAAGATGAAAAAGGGCGCATTCATCTTCCCAAAGCGCTATGGCCCTACACGGGTAATTTGCGAGTCATCGGCGAATGAACACCAACATCATTGAAATAAAAAATGTTTCCAAAAGTTTTTCTGATCACCAAGTTTTAAAAAATATTGATCTCGATGTAAAAAACGGGGAATTTCTCACACTATTAGGCCCTTCTGGTTGCGGCAAAACAACCCTCTTGCGTCTTTTGTCAGGGTTTGAATGGCCTAGCAGTGGCACCATACAAATCAATGGCAAAGATGTCATTGGTTTACCACCCCATAAACGTCATGTTAACACCGTGTTTCAAAGCTACGCTTTATTTCCACACATGAATGTTTACGATAATGTGGCTTTTGGTTTACGCTGCAACAACTTGCCAGAAACTGAGATTCGCCCGCAAGTCATCGAAGCATTACAAATGGTAAAACTAGGGGATTATGCGCAACGCAAACCTCATCAACTCAGTGGTGGTCAACAACAACGTGTTGCCATTGCGCGCGCGGTTGTCAATAAACCTTTGGTGCTTTTATTGGATGAACCTTTAAGCTCCTTAGATTATCGTTTACGCAAAACCATGCAATTAGAATTAAAACAATTACAAAAAGAATTGGGGATTACTTTTATTTTTGTCACACACGATCAAGAAGAAGCATTGTCAATTTCAGATCGCGTTGTGGTGATGCACGAAGGGGGCATCGAACAAGTCGGCACACCCCAAGCAGTGTATGAAGAACCCTGCAACCTCACCGTGGCAAAGTTTATTGGTGAAGTAAATATTTTTGATACAACCATCATTGCCGCCAATGAAAAATATTTAGAAGTGGAAATCGAGAACAAACGATTCACACTGAATAACCGCAAAAAATACACGCAAGACAGAAGAATTTACACCCTGGTCCGTCCTGAAGATTTACAAGTATGGGGACAATCCGAAGTAGAAGAAACACAACAAATGTTACCTGGCGTGGTAGAGCAAGTTATTTATAAAGGCATTACGGTGGATCTCATCGTGCGCCTTCACAGCAATAAAATCCTTGCGGCAACACAGTTTTTTAACGAAGATGATGAAAAGCTCGATTATAAAACTGGCGAAAAGGTGTGGGTACACTGGTTACCCAATTGGGAATTTATTTTGCCCGTGGATTAAACGTAATCGCTCGCTCCCTGGAAAACAATCATGATCCGAAAATGGCTCAGCAAACGTCTACCCAACCACAAGACATTGGAACATGACAGCGCATTAAAAGGGTTAAGACAATACTTACACCACACTAAAGTTTGGCGGTTAAATCACACTGCTATATCACGCGCCGTGTTTATTGGGCTGCTCATTGCGTTCTTACCCTTACCCATGCAAATGCTGCTCGCCGCCATACTGGCCATTTTCTTGCGCGCCAACTTGCCTGTGGCCGTGATTTTAACCTGGATCACCAACCCTTTTACTTTTGTACCCATTAATTATTTTATTTTATATGTCGGCAAAAAAATGTCAGGTGAATCGAACATAGAAAATATGCCTACCCCTGTTACTTGGCATGTTGACCCCCTCTCTTTATCTTGGTCTACCATCACAACGCAGCTCTCCGTATTCAGTAAGGCTTATCTCATTGGCTTACCCCTTGTTGCTTTTGGCGTGGCAACGCTGGGATATTGTGTTGTGCGCATTATGTGGTATGCCACCGTGCTCTCCACTAAACATTGGCGACGATATAAACGCAGACGGCGTTAACACCATGCTGGCACTTTCGTCCAGTGCAAGGTGCTTGTCTCAAATGGCGAATAACCCCCCTATTCAATAAAGCGTTTACATCCTCTTTTAAATGTAAACGCTTTTTGTTGGTAATATACCCATCGTACTTGAAGATGCGATGGGTATAGCTCTGCATAAACATAGCGTTCACACAACGGCAATAAAACTTGATTTAAGTAAACCTCAAAAAAGGACCTAGTGCATTTTCAGCGAAATGCCTGCAAAAATAGGCATTAAACTTAAAACAAGCAACCCCACCATGCGCAATGGAAAAAATCGCTTTAGCAGTATGATGTATAACAACGACATCAATGCGTAATAAATTATAACGCGAGAAAATGCAGGCGTATAAAATAACCCTAAACCGACACTCAATAAAAATAAAAAAAGTGAAAAAAGCACCGCAGCGCGCGCGCTGATTTTTCCAGCAGGCAAAGGACGATGCTTCTTTTTAGGGTGTTTACGATCGACTTCCAGATCAAATAAATCAGATAAGATAGCCATGCTGGATGTACACAGACTAAAAATTAAAAACGCAGGGATCAACACCCACCACGCTTGCCAGTCATATTGTTTTGCAATGATCAGCGGCACAAAAATCAAAATGTTTCTTCGCCACCGAAAAACATGCATGAATTTAAAAAAGTCACCCAGCTTTTTTTTAAGACTCGGAAAATGCACTATCTTTTTATTCATCTTTTTAGCTTTTTCTAGCAATGACCGGCTGTTAGTCACAATCACAATGTCACGATAACAACCAGGCCATATTGCTAAATCCACCGGAGAATTACCGGCGTAGTCAAAACCCGACATGCCGTAAGTGGCTTGCATTTTTTTTAATTTTTCAGCACCGGCATAACTTTTTACCCCATCACTGCCAATCACCTCATCGAAAATATTTAAATAATTCGCTATTTTTTCTGCAATGCGCTGATCTGATGCCGTCACCAACACCGTCTTGCGCCCAAGGTGACGCTGAGCAAGAACATAATCAATCATCGCTTGATTGTAAGGCAAGATACTGGGATCAAAATCAATCCGCTTTGCCACCGCTTGCTTAAAATAAGCAAACCCCTTCAGCAACCAGCCAGGAAACAAAAAAACATAAAAAATATTTTTTCTTAACAAAAATACTATGGATTCTTGCACCAAATCGTTGTAAATCAAGGTGCCATCTAAATCCACACACAAACAGCTGGTATTTTTCATAGGGTTCTCAACTTAAAATTAAAGATTACAAGGCAAACAAATAAATTATACAATCAAAAAATATTTTATTTTGAAACAACATACCCACCTCATGAATTATCACCACGCCTATCACAGCGGCCATTCTGCCGATATTTTTAAGCACTTTACGCTCTATCTTTTGCTAAAAACACTCACGAAAAAAGAAAAGCCGATGGCCTATCTTGAAACCCATGCCGCTTTTGCGTATTACGATTTAAAAAATAATGCACTGACACAAACCACACAAGCTTATCAAACAGGCATTCGTTTATTGTGGGATGCCAACATCACAGGCCCATTAGAAAATTTTTTAATGCTCATTAAACAATTTAATCAACAAAAAGGCAGCGCAACCTTGCAATTTTATCCTGGCTCCGCTTGGTTTGCGCACGCCTGTTTGCGCCCTAACGATACACTTTATCTTGCAGACATCGACCCCGAAGCCATCGCGCATTTAAAAACAAATTTAAAACCACCCCCTGCTTTACGGTGCAATCAACAAGATGGCTACGCTTTATTAACAACTTGGCTTCCTCCTCGCCCTGCACGCGGCCTGCTTCACATCGACCCCCCCTATGAAAATAGCCAAGATTGGCAACGCACGATCGAAGCTTGCTATCAAGGTTATCAGCGTTGGTCACAAGGCGTGTATGTTATTTGGTATCCCATTAAACAAGACGCACAATTAAATTTATTTTATAAAAACTTATCCCAACTGCCATTTGAAAAAATATTGATTGCAGAATGCTGCCCTCTGGCCGCTGATGTAGCGCAACGGCTGAATGGATCAGGCATGGCCATCCTTAACCCTCCTTGGCAATTTGACCACACGCTGACAACCGAACTCGCCGCGTTGTTTCCTATTTTAAAGCAAAGTGATAAAGGGTATTGCGAAGTACGATTTTTAAAAAGCTAGGGGCTGTTGACATTTCATATTCACAACCACATAAAAAAACAACCCATAGCCAGCGTTGATTCATAATTTCTTTTTAATTTGTCATATCGGGTTGCAATTGCACGAAAGTGTTTAAGTCGCGCAAAAACATTTTCGATTAGATGTCTAAGTTTATATACCGCCCAATTCATTTCATTATTTCCAATGAGCGAACTACATCTTCTGGGAATAACCGACAGGCAAGATTCTTTTTCAATGCATAACCGAAGCTTCTCACTATCATATCCTTTATCTGCAACCAGAAAATTTTTTAAGGGAAGTCTCTCAATAAATTCATAAGCAATCTTACATTCACTTACTTCACCGCCTGTAATTTCAAACTCAATAGGGCGCCCATGTCCATCAACAGCCATATGAATTTTTGTGGAGTTTCCGCCTTTTGAGCGTCCTATTGCTTGACTTTCTTCCTTGGAAGATCCCGTACTATGTTGATGGGCTCTGACAATGCTTGCATCCATAAATTCATAACTCAGATCTGGTTTGTTGATAAGAGAATAAAAAATCTTCATTAGTTTGTTTTTTGAAGACCAACGATTAAATTTTTTATAAATTGAATTCCAGCAGCCAAATTCTTCTGGTAGGTCTCGCCAAGGGCACCCCACACGCATACGGTGTAACATTCCCTCAACCATCATTCGAAGTTCAGGCTTGTGATAAATTCCATATTGACGCATGATCTCCCTTAGCTTTGACCAGCGCTCATCTGTGAGCATTAGTCGAAGCATCGCAAACTCGTATTTTTTAGGGTTCAGAGCTTAAAATTTTACGAGTTTGCCCTTTTTTTTCAATGCCAACCCATCAAATGTCAACAGCCCCTAGAACATCAGAAAAGCTAACGTTTTTTGGATGTCTCACTGAGCTTCACAAACGCAGCCACGCTCAACTGCTCTGCACGCGATGTGGGATCGATATCTGCCGCCTTAAAATCTTCTAGTGAACACAAGCCACGCAAACTATTCCGCAGCGTTTTTCGTCGTTGGCTAAACGCTTGTTTCACCACTTGAGAGAAAAAAGAGAGGTCTTGCGCAGGATAAGGCAAGGTCGTGTAAGGCGTCAGGCGCACAAAAGCGGATTGCACTTTAGGCACAGGGTAAAAAGCCGTTGGACTAATCGTCAGCAGCGATTTGGCTTGGCAAGCATATTGAATCATCACACTCAAACGACCATAGTCTTGGCTGCCAGGCGCTGCGACCAACCTGTCTACCACCTCTTTTTGCAACATAAAATGCATATCTTGAATATGTTCCGCAAAAGAAAGCAGATGAAACAATAAGGGGGTAGAAACATTGTAAGGTAAATTTCCTACAACACGTATTTTTTGCGCAGGGGCAATACGCGCAAAATCAAATTGCAACGCATCACAGGCATGCACCGTTAATTTCGCTTCTTTTTTTTCACACAATGCCTTGGCTAAATCACGATCTAATTCCACAACCGTTAAGTGAGGCACATGGGGTAACAGTGCAAAAGTCAGCGCCCCCAACCCTGGCCCTATCTCCACCAGTTGATCGCCCGTTTGCGGATGAATCGCTTGCACCAGTGACTGAATCACTTGATTATCTGTCAAAAAATTTTGCCCAAAACGCTTGCGCGGACGAAATGACATCATGATATTTTTCTTCCTGCCAACGTAATCGCCCATTGCGTCGCAGCCATTAAACTGCCTGGATCAGCCTGACCTGTGCCTGCCAAAGACAACGCTGTGCCATGATCAACCGAGGTGCGAATAAAGGGCAACCCCAAGGTCATGTTCACGGCATGATGAAAATCACTGTATTTTATTAAGGGTAAGCCTTGGTCATGATACATCGCCAATATCACATCAGCGGGGGTCATAAAAATAGTGTCTGCAGACAAAGGGCCCAACAAAGACAAGCCCTGTTGTCGCAATAGCGCCAACGTGGGCGCAATCACCGTTATTTCTTCTTGCCCCAAATGCCCACCCTCTCCTGCATGCGGGTTTAAACCACACACCGCAATGCGTGGCTGATCAATCCCAAAATAATATTGCAAATCATGATGAATAATTTGGATCGTTTCTGTTAACGCCTCAGGTGTTACTGCATCAGGCACTTTGCGCAAAGGCAAGTGTGTTGTTAACAATGCCACCTTTAATGCAGCAGTTAATAACATCATCACCACCCGCGGCACTTGTGCTAACGCGGCAAAAAATTCTGTATGCCCTGAAAAAGACAAACCGCATTGATTAAGATGGCCTTTGTGCACAGGCGCTGTCACCACCGCTTGAAATTCACCACGCAAACAAGCTTGCCCCGCATAGCGCAAAATATCCACAACCCCTTCGGCATTGTCTAAATCTAATCTGCCTGGCACAACGGGCTTTAACATCTTCATTGCATGGCAATAGAGCTGCCCCGCGGGCAAGGGGCGCACCTGACCCGGTTGGTAAGGCTGCAGCACCAACGGTAATTGCAATTGGGCTGCACGGGCCTGCAGCACCGCAGGATCCCCCACCACTACCAACGGAACAGGCCACGCTTGCTGCGCCAACCCCACAATAACATCCGGGCCCACCCCTGCTGGCTCGCCTTGCGTCACGGCGATCGTCATCTGTTCACTCCCACCGAATACACTATTACCCTGGGGACACTCTTCTTTTCTTTTGCGGCCTGTTATTGCGAAGTACGTAGCGTTTGAGCAGTCTATAAAAATGCTTGGATTGCTTCGCTACGCTCGCAATGACGGTCCGGAGGAAAAGAAGATTCCCCACAATACGCTCACAATGACCGTCCGGAGAAAAAAAAGATTCCCCACAATACGCTCACAATGACCATCCGGAGGAAAAGAAGATTCCTCACAATACGCTCTCAATGACCGTCCGGAAGAAAAGAAGATTCCCCACAAAGGGAAAAGTCTTGCCTCATCATGATGCGTTCACTTTACTATTGACAAATTTAAAATGACTTTATTCACAGCAACTTTTTAAAAAAAATTAGCGCCAAAAATAAGCATTTTTTCTCATACTTGCACAGCACTCTTGCAACATATTGATTTTAAAGAGATTTTCAAGGAGAAAAGGGGGTCATCTTAAATTAACCCCAGGTAAATCCCCTGCTTTCTTGGCTTTTCCTGTTTGTTTCCACACACTTATCCACAGATTTTGTGAGTAACTTGCTATAGGGGGTACGCCAAACACTACACTGTTTCTACTTTAATATAGGACTCAGAGCGCACCTTTTTTAACCATTCTTTTAGTTTTTCTTCAATTTTTCGCTTAAACAGCGCCTCACGCGCAAAGGCCTCCGCCAACGCTTGTTTATCTTGCACAGGACGACGCCCTTCCACATAAATAATCACCCAGCCTTGCTGCGTTTTTATCGGTTGAGACATTTCACCCGGGTGTAAGTTCGATAACACCGCCTCCACTTCAGGCGCCATCATGCCAGGACGCACCCAGCCTAAGTCCCCACCTTCTACACTACTTTGTGGATCTTGAGAAATAGACTTTGCAAAATCAGCAAAACGCCCCCCTGCTGCAATGCGCGAGCGAATTTGTAGTAAACGATTTTTTATATGACTTGCATCATTGAGCGCATCTTCTTTCAATAAAATTTTCTTCACATGCGTTTCTTGTATCACTGGCGTTTTTTCAGCTTCTACCGCAACCAACTTCACGATATGTAATCCATTGGGCGCACGCAAAGGCAATGCCACTTCCCCTACTGCTAACGTAGTGACAACCGGCTGAAATAACGTAGGCAGCTCTGCTTGTTTACGCCAATCAAGATCAATTATTTTTACTTGTCCTGACACAGATCTACCTGCACGCGCCGCCTCAACCGCTTGCTGCGCTAGATTTTCTGCTTGTTGTTGTTGCTGCGCAGTAGGATGTTCAGGCAGCTCAATAAAATAATCTACCAGATGATAACGGCCTTGTTGCGCTACTTTAGGCGGAGGGTGTTGCAAATAATCATGCACCTCTTGAGGCGAGATTTGAATTAAGGGCACCAGCTCTTGCTGCTGTAATTTACGTAATAAAAGTTCGTCATGAATTTCTTTCACATAGTGATCATATGACATCCCTTCTTCTGCCAACTTCCCTTTCATTTGAGAAACTGTTAAGTGATTACGTTCAGCAATCTCTTGAATCACTGCATTCACTTCTTCATCAGAAGGTTTCAAATTTAATTTTTTAGCAATCTGGAATTGCAATGTTTTATTAATTTCTTCGTCTAATACTTTTTGACGTAACACCGCCTCACTTGGCAAGGTCACCCCGGGCGGGGCTGTTTTTTTGATGGTATTAATGCGCTCGTCCAGCTGGCTTTTCGTAATGACTTCTTCATTGACTACCGCAACAACGCGGTCAATCACTTCTGACGATCGTTTTGAGGGCGCTTGCGCATACGATGAAAAAGAAAATAAAAATAAAGAAAATATTAAAAGTCGTTTCATTCTGTTTTTCCAAAAGTATCACGATAACCAGGGATATTCCCTGTTAAGAAATGGGTAGGATCACTCGTGCCAAAATTACCTAACCCCTTTAACTGCCATTGCACAAAGATCGTATTGTTAAATACAGGATTATTGTTTTGATTTAAAGACTGAAATACACGCCCTCCAATTACCCGCATCGCCCAACAACAGCTGTCATATTCCAAACCGTAAAGATAATTCTGCGCATGAACGTGGCTGATATTGTAAGTTAAACCGCTAAAAATACGCCAGCGTTCTTGTATGGGCCAGGAAACAGACGCGCTGGCTTGGTTCAAATTATTAATCTCACTGTCTGTGGAGGTCGGCGGGTTGGTCTGCACTTGGTCGCCCAACGTCAAAAAATTATAACCCACATTAAATACACTGTTGCCCATGCCATGGTAAGCAACATCCACGCTGACATTATTGGTTTGACCTAAGGTAGGATCCCAAGCCAACGCCCCATTCACACGCCACAAGCGGGAAATATTCAAAATACCTTGCGCTGCAATCGGCGAAACAATCGTGTTTGCAGGGGTTGCACCGGGTAAATCATTAATATCGCTACATCCCGGCGAGGTGCAGTAAGTGACTTTTCTATTTTCAAAATAGACAATTTGTCCGACACTGAGGTTTGCAACTTCTTGACCCGATGATTGATCTAAAAACCGCGTCGTGACACTCATCGAGAGTTGATTTGCATCCCCCATACGATCAAGACCACTAAACCGATTTGTTAAAAATAGTTGTGTGTAACCAAAAGGCTGCAAACTTGTATCAAATTCTGGAATTTGATCTTGATTGGTATAAGGCACTAATAAATAAAATAAACGCGGCTCCAATGTTTGCGTATATTTCCCCCCGCTTAAATTCTTTTTTTCAAAATATAATCCGCTATCAATATCAAAAATAGGTAATCCACGATTAATTGTGCTTGGTGTAAACACCTGGTTTTCTGCTTGTACTTGGCCGCTGATGACATATTGCGTAAATTGATATTGCAAAGCCGGCACAACATAACCCCAAGGCATCATGGCAGGCAAACTCACTGCAGGCTGTAAATTCAAACGATCACCTGTAGGAGACGGCAGCGCAGCGCCCGGATTGGTATCTTGTAAAAAATGGACGAGTTGTGAATCCCACTTAAAATTTAATTCTGATTTTTTAGTAGGAAAATTCGCATTAAGATCTAACTCTGGCATGCGGTTATATTGATTTTGCGTAGGCGTTTCATTCACCGGGTGTAATGTTAAATAATTTTGTAATAATCCTCTGAAATTCCACACCGATCCTTTATAAACAATTTGCCCTTGACGCAATAATTGATTGGGCGTCACAACACCCGGCAACGTACTGAAATTTTGTAAATAATAATCGTCGCTGACATAGTTATAATTGATATCCCCCACCCAATGTTCATTAAACAAGGTGGTGTGCTGCCATGAAATCCCCAGTCGATCATTACTGGCACTTTCTAAGTCGGGCAAGCTAGGGCTGCTGGGGGTGTTAGCGTATAATGAAGGCGCTGATGTTTTAAAATGTTCAAACGCACGATCATCAGGCAAATAAGAAAAGTAAAAATCTCCGCGACTACGCCGACTTAAATAACGAAAATCATTATTTAATTGCACGCCGCGATTACCATAATAAGCAGGCGTGATCACATCATCATAATTGGGCGCTATATTCCAATAAAAAGGCTGGAGAAAACTAAAACCCTGTTGATTAGAGGTCGCTATCGTTGGAAACAAAAGCCCTGTTTGCCGCCGTTTATCAATCGGAAAATTAAAGTAAGGCAAATAAAATACGGGCACCTCTTTAATGTCTAACCTAACGTTTTTTGCTTTGCCACGCCCTGTATCACGGTTTAATTCAATTTTGCCTGCATGCAAAGACCATGTCGGATTCAACGGCGAACAAGTGGTATAACTTGCATTTTTCAACTTCACCACATCGTTGGGTTCGCGCTCAATGACCTCTGCTTTGCCCCATGCCACCGTATCATCAAGGCGCGGCGACTTAAAATTGCCGCCAAAGGCAATACGATAATAAGCTTCTCGAATACGTACAAACTGACTTTGTAAGTCAGCATACCCCATATTGCCAATAATCAACTTACCCGGTTCGTGCAACACGACTTGGCCTTGCAAATCTACGGATTGATCTTTTGGATTGTTAGGATCTCGCAACAAATAAGCAGTAGAGGCTTTGATTTCGCGACCAGGCTGTGAAATCACCACATCGCCTTTTAATACGGAACGGCCTCGTTGCTGGAAGGTAACATTATCGGCTTTCACGGTAATGGGTGCGATAGTTGCAGACTGGCGCTGAACCCCCACAAAAGGATCATAAAAATAACCGAAGCAGCAATGCGTATTAGTGGGGTCTACAACCCACCCCAAGCGCGAAGCAAGCATCGCTTTTGATGCTTGTTCTTCAGCATAGCCCACCTCACCCCAAGCGAAACACGCTATAAAAAAAGCAAAGAATAGTTTTTTCCAGCGTCTTCTCACAAAATGACAACCCGTCTATTTAGCAGTACAATTATCTTTTTTTTAAAAAAGTATCCTATGGATCAACGCTATTTACTTCTTCAAGCTTGGCTTAAACACGTTTTGCCTACTGACTTTGCCATCACTCCACTTGCAGGCGACGCAAGCTTCCGGCGTTATTTTCGCATTTCTCAAGGTCAACAAACGTTTGTTGCCATGGACGCTCCCCCCACCCATGAAGATGTCGCGCCATTCATCACTATTGCCCATGCCCTACGAGCACACGGGGTTGTCACACCTCGTCTTATCGACGCCGATTTAACACAAGGATTTCTTTTATTATCTGACTTAGGCGATATGCTATATCTTAAGGCGTTGAATCCTGACACCGCAGAATCGCTTTATAACCGCGCCTTTCAAACCCTACACTCACTACAAACTTGCGCGCTCTCACCGCTACCCCTTTTTGACGAAGGCATGATTTTACGGGAATTATCCCTGTTTGTAGAGTGGTACCTACAAAAACACCTGGGGCTTTCCCTCAAAACGCAAGACCAAAAAATCTTAGTCACGGCCTTTTCTCACCTTATTCAATCTGCACAAGCACAACCACAGTGTTTTGTGCACCGCGACTATCACTCTCGTAATTTATTGGTTTTACCTGAAGGGGGAGTGGGCGTTCTAGATTTTCAAGATGCCGTGCATGGTCCTGTCACCTATGACTTAGTTTCCCTCATTCGAGACTGTTACATCACCTGGCCAGAGGCAGACGTCACACGTTGGATGCAAGCTTTTCAAGATCAGGCAACAGAAAAAAAGACGCTGCCGAAAGTGTCTTCTGCTTTGTTCATGCGCTGGGCTGATTGGATGGGGATGCAACGTCACTTAAAGGCCATTGGTATTTTTAGTCGCTTAAATCATCGCGATCATAAACACCCCTATCTACAAGATATTCCACGCACTTTAAATTACGTTTACCACATCAGTGAGAAATACCCTGAATTTTCTGATTTTAAACACTGGCTAGAAGATCATGTCTTAGAAGCTACCGTCGCCTTAAACGAGTCAGAAGCCCGATGAAAGCATTTATCCTTGCCGCTGGGCGTGGCGAACGGCTTCGCCCGCTGTCTCTTCACACACCCAAACCTTTGTTGCCTTTAGCTGGCGAGCCTTTGATTGTGCACCACATCAAACGCCTAGCCAGTGCAGGCATCACAGACATTGTCATCAATGTCTCTTATCTTGCTGATCACATTACAAAAGCACTGGGCAACGGCAAAACTTGGCAAGTGAAACTAACCTATTCTTATGAGCCTACCGCCCTAGAATCAGGCGGGGGCATTGTGCAAGCACTTCCGCTGTTAGGCACAACCCCTTTTTTAGTGATCAGCGCAGATATCTTTACGGATTATCCTTTCGAACAAGGCTTGCTGCCCTTCAAAGAAAAACAGATCGCACATTTAGTATTATCCACTCACCCCGCTTGCCATCGTGATTTTCACCTAAAAAATGGCTGGCTTTATAACGAAGGCCACCCTAAATACACTTATGGCAACATAGGCTACTATCACCCTGATTTATTTGCAGGCCGCACGCCGTCTGTTTTTCCTTTAAGTCAATTACTACGCCCCGCCGTTCACGCAAAAAAAATCACAGGCGAACTTTATGCAGGTTGTTGGGAAAACATTACCTCTGTTGCGCAATATGACGCGTTAAAGCAGCGGTATGGTTAATCGCTATTATTCAGCGCCACGCCCACCATCACGCTATTACTTTCATCTTCCTCTTGTATTCGCGGTCGCTCATTAGGAAAAAACGCTGAGGGGAGAGAAAAGGTTCGCTGAGCAGGTGATTCAAGCCACCCCAGCTCACGACCGCTTCTTTTGAATGAACTCACCGCTGTGTTAGCTTCCCTCTCAAAAGACAGCGCTAACACGCACATCCAGTACGTTTTTTCTTGAGATAGAGGCTTGTCATACCCTTCATATTGGCGTGCTGTTTCTTCACTGATCTGACTGAGTATTTCTATGGTTAATGGCACATCTTGATACTGAATCAAAGCGACTCTATCAAACAATATTTTTGGGGCCAACCCCAACAACAACGCCATACTGTTTAGGGTTTTGTGCGTATCCAACTGACACATTTGATGTAAGTGGCTAAACAGCAACGCGTCTAAATTAATGGGTTGTAACAACAGTGGTCGCGCATAATGCCAACCAAAGCATCGCTGTGCGCCAACACAAGAAAACCTTTTCAACCTTTGGAAGGTTAACGCCTCGTTTACATAGACACTCTGCTTAAAATACTGTTCTAATATCAATGAATGCACGCCCAACAAATTGGCTGCTTCAGATAAATCAACAGCATTTCTGACTACTTTATGAATACGACCGAACGTAAATACAGAAAAATCAACAGGGATAGGCATTAAAACACGATCGTAATACGCACCAAAAATTTTCTGAGCTGTATTGACGCCTATTTTCTTTAACATTTCAAAAGTGAAGTAATCCCCTTGGTGACACCCCGCTCTTAAATGTGCTATAAAAACCCATCGATACACTCCCACACATCGCGCCGCTTCAACGCTGGTTTCTGAAAATAAAATAATTTCATGCAATTCTTTCAAGGTATAGTCTTCAATTTTTTTTCTTTTTTCCAAAGAAAACTCGTCATACCGCTCACCAAAATAATCTGCTGCCGCTTGAAAAGTGAGACGACGAAATACTTCATACGTAAAGGCTATTTGTCCATCATCATATCTCAATAAATAATTATTAAGATCGCTAGGTGTAACACCCAACCAACCTGCCGCCTCTTCTACACTGTCTGATTCTATGATGGCACGGTGTATTACATTGAGCGCACACAATGATAAATCGTTTATTTTTTCAACCCAAAGGGTCATATCATAAAACGCACCAAATATTTCTGTTGCTTTTGAAAATGACATTTTTGCCAGCTGCGCAAAATTAAAATATTGAATTCCACCCCCATAGATTCCTTCATAGCGAATGAGATACCTAAAAAATAACTGGGGCGACACACATAAACTTTTTGCCGCCTCTAAAAAAGACCCCTGGCTCAACAAGGCAAGATGAATATCTGACAAAGAAAACCCAGCAGCGATTTCTATTTTTTTCTCTTCACAGGGTATGTCTGACTTCAACAGCGGCATTTCATAATTTTTCCCAAAAAATACGGCGGCTTTTTCTTCTGATTGAGATAATAGCCACCGCACATCGATGGCAACATCTCTATAAAAAAAATTCTCTAGTCGATCCCGCAGCACGGCTTCAGGCAACCCTAATAATTTGGCCGCACCCAGTAAAAAACCGGATTGACGTATTGCTCTATGAATATATTTAAAAGAACATCTGTTTAAATCTACTGAGATAGCATGCAAAGGTTGGTCATAAGATTCTTGAAAATAAAGGTGCGCCTCAAGAATGGACAACGAATGTAAGGTTTCAAAATCAAAGGCTTGGCCTAAATATCGTCCTCTATTTAAGTGCCTCAAAAAAGCTTCTTCAGACACGTTAAAAAATTTCGCCACTCCACTCAACGTTCTTTTTTTTATGATCTCTTCGTGAATCTGCCTTAATGAGTAGCTTTCTAACACCAGATGCTGTAATCGATTTTTATATAAAACACCCAGTGTTTGATACGCTTCTTCAGCAGACAATGCCTTTAAAGAATGAAAATCTATTAACATTTTTTCATGTGGATAAGACGCCAAAAATGAGGCTAACTTATCTTCTAACCACCCCAGCTCATTGGCCGCTTCTTTTAAAGAAGCACAAGACAAGATCACCCTGTGCACTTCTTCCAGCGTCAGCTTATACCATGGCGTCAATATATTAATGACAAAATTTGATACTGTTACTCTTGGCACAACCACCCAATCTACTCGATAACGACCCACGACACCCTCGTAAAAAATGATTTCAATACTTTAATAAAAAAATACCCGATGAACTTTTAAAATGGATTGCTTCGCTATGCTCGCAATGACGGCCCGGAGGGGGGGGACCTGCTTCGCTGACGAAAGCAATGACAGCCCGGAGGAAAGAAACCTGCTTCGCTAGCAAAAGCAATGACGGGCCACAAGGGGGAAAAGAAAAATGACAGACTGACTTTAAACCCACTCACGTTGAATTAAAAAATCAGTATAAAGCGTTGCTTCGGGTGAACCCGGCTCCGGGCGCCAATCATAACGCCAGGTCACCTCTGGCGGCATAGACACTAAAATAGATTCCGTGCGTCCTTGCGATTGCAACCCAAATAAAGTGCCTCGATCAAACACCAAATTAAATTCCACATAACGCCCGCGACGATACAATTGAAAATCACGCTCACGCTCACCATAAGTCTGGTCTTTACGCTGTGACAAAATAAGGGTGTATGCAGCAACAAATTGATTACCCACATTTTGCATAAACTGAAAACACGTCTTGAAATCGGGCGTGTTTAAATCATCAAAAAAAACGCCGCCAATACCTCGCGGTTCATCACGGTGTTTTAAAAAAAAATATTCATCACACGCTGCTTTATATTGCGGATAAGCTGCTGCACCCAAGCATGCACATGCTTGCTTAGCATATTGATGCCACACACGACAATCTGATTCAAAACCATAGTAAGGCGTTAAATCAAATCCACCCCCAAACCACCACACCAACATGTCTTGCTTCTGCGCCAAAAAAAACCGCACATTAGCATGTGCGGTCGGGGCATAAGGATTGCGCGGATGAATCACCGTCGACAAACCGACTGCTTCAAATTGACACCCTGCTAACTCCGATCTTTTTTGTGTTGCTGAAGGCGGCAGCTGGTCGCCTTTAATATGCGATACATTCACACCTGCACGCTCTAAGTGATGCCCCTGCTCTAAAACACAAGTCCATCCACCTCCTTGACCTTGCGCATAGGTCCACGCTTCTTTCTGAAATTTATCTCGACCCTCTTCTTTTTCTAAAGCCGCGCACAACCTTAATTGCAAATCACGCAAAAAAGGCAAAATGGTTTGTTGGATCACAGCAGGGTTTATCTGTTCTGTCATATTAGGGAATCTCTACCACTTCGCCTTCGACTTCCGTTATTTCCAGCCAAGATTTTATTTCAAACTGTATGGCAAACAAGCCACACGTTGATAAGCTCACGGGCTCATCATGATTTAAATAAGTTGCAAACCAACTTAAGGTGGGGTTATGCGCCACGATCATTAAACACTGCACGTCCTCTGGCACCGCTTTAATGGCTTCAATCAAAAGACTCACGCTTTCTTCATATAATACAGGCTTTATTTGGATAGCCTCTTTTGACACACCCAAATCCACCGCCAATTGCTGCGCAGTCTGTTGCGCACGCGTGGCGTCACTACAAAGCATCAAACCAGGCTTCACTTTATCGCGCTTGAGTCTTTCTGCTAAATAGGCCACTTGCTGCTGACCTTGTGCCGTAACTTTTCGATCTTTGTCAGGTAGTTGTGGATCGGCACCATCCGACTTGGCGTGCCGAACTAAAAACAACTGTTTCATGCTCACTCCTTGTTATACCGAACGTAAGGTTTGAATAGGATCTAAACGTGACGCTTTATAGGCTGGATAAAAACCAAAGAAAACACCGACTATCACAGAAACAATAAAGCCAACCAGCGGTGGCGTCATCAAAACAGCAAACTCCCAATGCGTAAACTTCGCAATCATAAAAGTCGCAAAAAGGCCCAGCAACACCCCTAGCAATCCACCAAATAGCGCTAAAATAACGGACTCTATTAAAAACAACGATTGAATGTCTCGCCTGCGCGCGCCTATCGCCATGCGAATACCTATTTCTTTACGTCGCTCTGTCACAGACACCAACATAATATTCATGATGCCAATGCCCCCCACTAACAAAGAGATGCTACCAATCAGCCCTAAGAGCAAAGTAAAAATTCGACTTTGTGCTGCCATACTTTTTAATAATTGTTTTGCGCTACGAAAGAAAATATTTAAGCCCTTTACCCGAGCTTCAATATCATGCTGCACCGCTACTTGCACTGCATCAATATCACTTTTTTTTTGCAAAATCATGATTAAATTATTAATGGTTGCGCTTTGTGTCAAAAAAGCCATGGCTTTAATGGGCACAATCACCGCATTATTCACATCTTCATTAAAAAAATTATTTTCAGGCCATGATGATGCAATCCCCACGAGCGTACAGACACTACCCCCTAACCACAATTGAGATCCAATCACTGGCCTAACGGTCATACCTCGCATCGCCTCTGCCATGGTTTGGCCCACCACACAGTAGTGCGCATACCCATCCAGATCAGAAATAAAACGCCCTTCCGCCATATTAATTTTAATAACCGTTTGCAAGGCTTCCGTTGCGCCAATCACATTGCCATGCAACGATCGGCCTTGAAACGTCAGAGGGGTATTGGTCGTGCTATAAGGCGCAACTGCTAAAATAGCGGGAGAAGCTTGTTTGGTATTTTCAGCAACATCGAGGGTAAATAACGTTTTATGGGCATCTCGTGTAGCAGCATCACCCGCGTATAAAGAAACTGCCAATAGATCGGTGCCCAAAGTTTCGAACTGTTTTAATGCTTGCCTTGTTGCCAACTGACCACAAGAAACCATCGCCACCACAGAAGCGGTGCCTACCAACACCCCCAGCAAGGCCAAAAAAGAACGCAATTTGGCCGCCAACAAGTTGTTTAACGCCTCATGAATACTTGGCAAAAAATCCATTAGCAGGCTGATAGAAGACTGAAAAGCCGTATCATAGGCCGCGGTAGCACCAAAGGCAATCTGATGATTTGCCGACATGGAATTTACCTCAAATCCCCCCATAAAAATTGCAGCACACTCATTGCGCTCAAACCCGCTGTTTCAGTACGCAAAATTCGTGGCCCCAACCGCCACCCAACAAAACCTGCGCGATAAGCCAATTCCCTCTCTTCTTCAGAAAATCCACCTTCAGGGCCCACCAATAACACCCCTTCTTTAGGCGGCGTTTGAGGTAACGGTTTGGCTTGCACGTGCGGATCTAATATTATTTTTGCTTCACTTTTAACAACGGGCAACCAAGCCGCAAATAATTGTATGGGTGACACAACAGGAATGTGTGTTCTACCCGATTGCTCACAAGCACTGACAATGACCTTATGCCAATGCGCCAAACGACGTTGCGCTCGCTCCACCTCTAACTTAACACCCACACGCGCTGTCATGAGTGGCACAATCGCGTGCACGCCTAACTCCACTGCTTTTTGCAAAGTGAAATCCATTTTTTCACCTCGCGAAATGGCCTGCGCTAACGTAATGCGGCAGGGTGATTCCACGCTTCTCAGCAAACGTGTTTCTAAGCACACGTTCACTTGCTTTCCTTGTATCGCCACCACACCACGGTATTCTTCACCTTGGTGATTAAACACATCGACTACTTGCCCGCCCTCCACACGCAGCACTTGCCGCAAATAATGGCTTGCCGCTTGATCCAACGATAACACCTGATTTTCCGATAATATTTGTTCTTGAAATATTCTTGGAATACGCATAAAACCCCCATCAATTTGACACACCTGAAGACTTGTATCTTCTGTCGGCTTGCTCTATCTTGTACAAAGCTTATTTTAATTAGAAAAGACCCTATGACCACCCTTGAAAATGCGCTTTTGCCCGCACAAAAGCTTCAATCTGTTGCTCAACATATTTTAGATCTTGCCAAACAACAAGGTGCCAGTGCAGCAGAAGTGGCTATCTCTAGCAATATTGGCCTTTCTGTGCAAGTACGTTTAGGTGAAGTAGAAACCCTCGAACACCACCGTGACAAAGGCATCGGCATCACTGTTTATTTTGGACAAAAAAAAGGGACCACTTCTTTATCTGCACTAGAAACACCTGCGCTGGTCGACGCCGTTGCTGCGGCTTGCCACATTGCAAAATATACTTCTGAAGATGAGTGCGCAGGCTTGGCAGACAGCGCGTTGCTCGCCACAACCTATCCTGATCTGAAACTGCATTACCCCTGGCAAATCACCACCGAACAAGCTATTCACATGGCAAAAGAAATAGAAGCCACTGGCATGCAATCTGATAAACGCATTACTAACTCTGATGGCGCTTCTGTTTCCACCCATGAAAACCACCTGCTTTACGCTAACTCCCATGGCTTCTGCGGTGATTACGCCTCTAGTTTTTATAATTTAAGCTGTGTGTTAATTGCCAATGAGGGTGAAAACATGCAGCGTGATCATGGCTACACAGTGGCACGTGACCCCATAGATTTATATTCCACTCAACAAGTGGCAGAAGAAGCCGCTTCGCGCACGCTACGTCGCTTAGGGGCAAGACGTCTTACCACGCGCAAAACACCTGTTATTTTTTCTGCCCCTGTTGCAACAGGATTCATTTCTCATTTTTTAGGGGCGATTCGTGGCAGCAACTTATATCGTAAAGCCTCTTTCTTATTAGACTACCTTGATAAACCCGTTTTTCCTTCGCACATACACATCCGAGAAGAACCTCATCTTATAAAAGGATTAGCCAGCGCACCTTTTGATGCAGAAGGCGTAAAAACCCAACCACACGATTTAATCAGCGACGGCATTTTAAAAAGCTATATTCTCAGCAGCTATACCGCCAGAAAATTAGGTCTCGTCACAACCGGCAATGCCGGAGGTGTTCACAATGTCATTGTCAAACCAAATTCGCTTTCATTTTCAGGCCTGCTTCAAAAAATGGATACGGGCTTTGTGATCACAGAACTCATGGGACAAGGCATCAATCTTGTCACTGGCGATTATTCACGTGGCGCCAGCGGCTATTGGGTTGAAAAAGGCAAGATACAATATCCCGTAGAAGAAGTGACTATTGCAGGCAATTTAAAAGAAATGTTTCAACATATCATTGCGATCAGTGATGACATTGAAAAACGCAGCGCAATACAAACAGGCTCGATCCTCATCAGTGAAATGATGGTCGCTGGCGAATAACTGTCATAAAGGGGCTTAGGGGCTGTTACGTTTACCAACAGAGGGGATATTCTCTATGTTTGACACAGAACAAGAACAATCAAAAAGAACACTGCCTACCGCAGACATCTTAAACCAACATCAAAAAAAAGAGCCTGTTGAACCTGTCTTTGCGCTAGAAGAATCGCCTTACATGCCTCCCTCTTGGGAACACTACTTAGACTTACTGCAAGATATTTGTTTGCACCGCAACGTATTAATTGCAGTGACAGCGCCTGCAGGTGCTGGCAAAACAACGCTGATGTGTCAATTCATTGAGATTATTCACAACGGTGATCTCACCCACTCGGTCACACACTCGGCGACTTTTTCTAGTAATTTACATATTTGCACCAGTATACAAGCACAAACTTGCCAAGTGTTCGCACATGCTGACCTTGATAAACGCCAATTATTAACCTTGATCACCGAGGGGTTTAACTTGCCCCCCGCACAAGAAAATACGCTCGATGAGCAGCTGCAAGGTCAAGTCACCCGTCTACAACATTATCCTCACTTATGTTTATTACTCATTGATAACGCTGAAGCCATCCCTTCACAAACCATTGCAGCCCTTGTCGCCTTGATTGGCCAACAAACTGATTTGCATAAACGCTTTCACGTTATTTTGTTTGGCTCACCTACCTTACAAACCACGCTGAGTGTTTTATCACAAGACGCTCATTATGCCGGCCTGATTCTCGCGCTACCGCTCACCCCTTTTAGTTTGGAAGAAACTAAAAATTATATTGAACAACAACTAGAAAATAATATATTTCCTGCAACAGATAGCTTGTCCACCCCCATTGTAGAAACCATTTATAAATTATCCGAAGGAATTCCCGCGCGCATCAATAATATCGCGCCCCGCCTCTTGATTGCGTCTGACAACCAAAAACCCACCGCCACCCTTGAAAAATTTCGCCTCAATCAAACCAAGCTCATCGGCGGCGTATTGATTTTAACGCTCATCGTCATTTTTTCTTTTGTATTAAACCGCAAAAAAACCATCGACATACCGCCACCCCTTGTAGAAACGCCACAAGATGAAGCCGCACTTAAACAAACACAAACAGACATGGCCATACAAGCAGCGCAAACACCTCCCGCAGACAACACGACGTCGACCAACCCTGCTGCACTGATGCTGCCGCCGCAAGCAGCCCCTGAAACACCCTCCCCCAGCCCCATGCAAGCAGCGAACAATCCCACAACACAAACACCTGCTGCGCCTGTTGTCACCCCCCCCACGCCACCACCGCATAAAGCGGTAGCAACTTATAGCGCCAGCGAACGTTATTTATTAGGCATAGGCGACAGTAACTACACGATCCAACTGCGCGTGTCACATGAAGAAACGGCGCTGAATGCCCTGATTCAACAACACCATTTAAATAAATATGCACGCATCTATCACACCCTACGCGCTGATCAAGTCTGGTCTGTTTTAACGTATGGCACTTATTCTTCACGGGATACCGCAGAAGCCGAAGCAGCCAAACTCCCTGCTGCATTAAGAAAACTGCACCCTTACGCTAAAAGTTATCACCAAGTGCACACAGAGATCCGAGCAGCACATCACGCACCCCTTTCTGCTACTGAAACAACCCCTACTGATTTGGATTGATGCTTTATGTCTTCTTCTCACCCTATCACCTGCGATTTTTTAGTGGTTGGTGCCGGCATCATTGGCATCAACATCGCACTCTCACTTCGAAAAAAACATCCGAAAGCCCATATTATTTTGCTTGAAAAAGAAAACGAGCCTGGCTTGCACGCCAGCGGTCGCAACAGTGGGGTATTGCACGCCGGTTTTTATTACACCAAAGATAGCCTCAAAGCCGCTTTTTCAAAAGCAGGCAATGCCGCGCTCACCGCATTTTGTTTAGAGCGCAATTTACCTATTAATCAATGCGGTAAATTAGTTGTTGCGCGAGATGAAAATGACTTAGCAGGGTTGCACGAATTACATCGTCGTGGCAAAGAAAATGATATTGCGTTACATCTTATTAGCCAACAAGAAGCCCTGGCCATTGAACCACGCGTCAAAACACACGAATATGCCTTGTTTTCACCTACCACCGCTTCTGTTGATCCTAAAATCATTGTAACTACGTTAGTACAAGACTTAAAAAAAGCAAACATCCCCTTGCATTGCCATGAGCACTTTTTAAAAAAAACAAGGCATTTAATTCAAACGAGTAAAGCACACTACGCCCCTGGCTATGTTGTCAACGCAGCGGGTTTATATGCAGATAAAATTGCAAAACAATTTGGGTTTGCTGAGCAATATGAAATTTTACCTTTCAAAGGGTTATATCTTTATGGCGCCACCACTGAAAAATTACGCACGCATATTTATCCCGTACCCAACTTAAACAATCCTTTTTTAGGCGTGCACTTCACCCTGAACGCCCAAGGCAACGTCAAAATAGGCCCAACCGCCATTCCTGCTTTCTGGCGTGAACATTACACTGGCTTTGAAAATTTTAAATTACAAGAAACCGCCGCCATTATGTTGCGCCAAATGGGTTTACTGTTAAATGCGAATTTTAATTTTCGCCAATTAGCTATCACAGAACTAAAAAAATATAATCGAAAAGTGCTTGTCAATCAGGCAAGCACGCTGGCAACACACACGCTTCCGCAACATTACACCCAATGGGGCAAGCCAGGCATTCGCGCCCAACTCATTGACATTAAAAACAAAAAATTAGAAATGGATTTTATTGTGGCGGGGGATGCACACTCTTTCCACGTACTCAATGCTGTTTCACCCGCTTTTACCTGCGCCATGCCTTTTGCAGCACATGTCACCGACCTTATCTCAAAAGAAACAACATGAGTACGGTTGCCGCTATTCAAATGTGTTCCTCCCCGTCAGTAGCAGAAAATTTAAAAAACGCTGCTAAGCTGCTGGCTATTGCCGCAGATAACGGCGCGCAATTAGCAGTGCTCCCTGAAATGTTTGCCATCATGGGTACAGACTCGCAAAGCCTCCTCCAGGCTAAAGAACCTATGGGCGATGGTAAAATCCAAACTTTTTTAGCCGAACAAGCCAGTAAACACCATGTATGGATGGTAGGCGGCACCGTACCTATTGCAGGAAGCACGCCACAAAAAATACATGCCGCTTGTTTAGTGTATAACCCCCAAGGATTATGCGTCGCTCGTTACGACAAAATGCATCTGTTCGATGTGGTGCTTTCTGAAACAGAATATTATCGAGAATCTGAAAATACCGAAGCGGGCACACAAACAGCCGTTGTAGACACCCCTCTCGGCAAGCTGGGGCTTGCTGTCTGCTTTGATTTGCGATTTCCAACGCTATTTCAAGACTTGGCGACACAAGGCGCTGAAATCATTGCTGTGCCTGCCGCCTTTACCTGCAAAACAGGGCAAGCACACTGGACGCTACTCATGCGCTGTCGCGCTATTGATACTTTCTGTTATATGATTGGCGCCACACAAGGCGGCATACACTTTAACGGCAGGCAAACACATGGCCACGCCCTCATTGTAGACCCCTGGGGGCATGTGCTCGATGAAAGAAAAGAAATAACCCCTGGCGTTGTATTCGCCGATCTCGATTTAAATTATTTATATCAGGTTAGAAAAACGATTCCGCTATGTTAGGCAACAAGCTAGGCGCGCTCGCCGAACAAACACAACTATGCAAGCCTCCCCTCGAGGCCGTCATTTTCCTCCCCGCCCTCCGGGCCGTCATTGCTCCGTCAGCGAAGCAATCCACCTTAAGAAGGATGAGAAACATAGGGAAGCTACTACTATGTTAGTGACATCTCTTGGCTTCATCAGCCTAAACATTTCATTTTTTCTTTATTTTTTTGTCTTTGTGCCGCAAATTTTTCACAACCGCCACACTCAACACATCGCCAACTTAAGTCTCACACTTCATTTTTTATTATTTTTTACTTATTTATTAGATTTGTTTTATGGCTTTGCTTACTCTTTACAATGGCAATATAAAACAGTCTCTTGCGTTTGCTTGTTTTTAATTTTTATTCAACACGGTCAGCTTGTTCGTTTTCAGTTTCAACACCAACAATACAAGCTCGTTATCGCAAACATCAGCCTATTTATCATCAGTATTTTTTCGTTATTCTATTTTTTTATTTTTTTACACCACACTTTGTCAACCACTCAAACTGCTTCAATAGGTTATATTTCTAGAGTTTCCTACGTAATTTACAGCACACCACAGATCTTAAAAAACTTTAAATTAAAATCTACGAACGCAATAAACTTAACATTTATTTATCTCAATATTATCTTAACGCTTCTAGACACCCTCTCAGCGTGGTGTTTAGACTGGGGTTGGCCAAACAAACTCGCCGCCCCCGTCATGACCGGCATGATGTTGGTGCTTTTGTTACAAACCCATTTTTACAGCGAGAACACTATGCGACAGCCGTCGTTAGCGTAGAATGCAAATTATCTAGTTGTTGGCGAATCTCATACGGGTGATTACCCACAAAAAATCCCTGATCATGCGCAATATTAGCGTTTACGATATCGCCAACGCAGTCATAATCAAAATATTTTATGACATCGTGCCGCAAGAAATTACCCCCCGTGATAATACGATAATGAATATCTGCACGCTTCATCGCAGACATAATCGCTTTTCTATCGAGTGAATATGTTGGATTTAAAATAAGCGTGAAGGCAAACCAAGAACTACGACCATTTTCTTTTTGCATGATGAAACGATCATCCCCTGCAAACAAAGATTGAAAATAGGCTGCATTTCGACGACGTGTTTCAATAAAACCATCTAATTTTTTTAGTTGCTCCACGCCAATTGCGCCGCTTAATTCTAACGGACGTAAATTGTAACCCGGCAAAATAAAACGATACGCCTCAAAAAAATCATCTTCTTTTTTATCGTAAATGCCCGCCCCTTCAGGCAGATCACGCGTCCACCCATGCGCACGCATAGAACGCGCCAAATGATAGAGTTCTTCACTTTCTGTCACAAACATCCCACCTTCCATCGTGGAAATATGATGTGAAAAGAAAAAGCTAAATGTCCCTACATCACCAAACGTACCACATTGTTTACCATTTAAAGTGGCACCCATCGATTCACAATTATCTTCAAACAAATACAAACCATGCTTATCGCAAAAAGCGCGCATTGTATCTAAAGCACAGGGGTTTCCTAAGATACTCACCGCCATAACCATCCGTGTTTTCGGCGTCAATGCTTTTTCTAACTGTGTCACATCCATATTTAAACTATTTAAATCTACATCCACAAAACGTAATTTTAAGCCGTATTGCTGCAGCGGATAATAGGTTGTTGCCCACGAAATAGCAGGCACAATCACTTCATCTCCTGCTTTTAAGGGGTTTTCTTTTTTATAAAATAAAGTGGCCACGCCCAATAAATTCGCCGCAGAGCCTGAACTCACCATCACGGCATAACGACAACCAAATTTCTTTGCAAACACTTCTTCTAACCGCTTTACGTTTTCACCCATTGTAAAGCGACCGGAATCAATCACACGGTGCATCGCTTGAAGTTCTTCTTGGCCCCAGGTGCTGCTTGCTAATTCATATGTCATTATTCTTTCCCCACCATGTCTTTTATTGTTTCTGAAATTGTTTGTGTCGTTGGATAATAATATTGTTCTAACGTATATCCCGCAGGAGAGGGCACATCAGGCAACCCAATGCGTCGTATCGGCGCTTTTAATAAGTGAAACGCTTTCTCCGCCACTAAACAGCCGACCTCTGCACACACCCCACCCATCGACCACCCCGTATCAACTACCAATAATTTCCCCGTCTTTGCAAGCGATTCAATAATAATGGCTTCGTCTAACGGCTTGACTGTGCGCAAATCAATAACATCTACCGTTACACCCTGATCTGCCTGCAATTGATCAGCCGCAGCCATTGCCAATTGCAACGTTTGTGATGTACCCACGATTGTCAGGTGTTCACCACGACGTCGGTACACCCCTTTCCCAAAGGGTACTGTGTAATGCCCTTCTGGCACGACTCCTTCTTGCTTCATCAACCAACGATGCTCAATGATAATCACTGGATTATTATCTTCTATCGCCCCAATCAATAAGCCTTTTGCATCATAGGGTGTGCTCGGCATCGCTATTTTCAAACCCGGCACAGACAATAATAACCCTTGTATCGCTTGCGAGTGCTGCGGACCTGACCCCCACCCACGCCCAATCGCAGACCATATCACCATCGGCACATTGGTTTTACCTGCATCCATAAAATGGATTTTGCTGGCATGATTTACAATTTGATTAAACGCCAATAATAAAAAATCAGGACGATTGTGAAAATAAACCGGACGCATCCCCATCATCGCAGCGCCCGTACAAACCCCCGTCATACCTTCTTCTGAAACAGGCGTATCAAACACACGCTTTGCACCAAATTCTTCATGCAAACCCCGCGTCACACCAAACATACCACCTGGATCATCAACGCCCTGCCCCAACAAAAAAACGCTGGGATCTTGCGCCAATTTCAAACTTAACGCTTCACGCAAAGCCTGCGTATAGCTGATAACGCGACCTTCGCCTAAGGGGCTTTTATTTTTTGCATTTTGCTCAACAAGCTTTTCATCCCACAACATCCACTCACCCCTTTAATCACTGTAAACAAATGTAAATAAGTCTTCCCGCGTCGGGTTTGGACTGTGAATTGCATGTTCAAACGCCTCGTGAATTTCTAGCGAGATTTTTTCACGCAGGGTTTGCAACATCGCCTCCTCTAAATAACCCAGCGACATCAGCACTTGCTGCAACATCCAGATAGGATCATATTCTTTCCAAGCCGCAAGCTCCGCGGGCGCGCGATACCCCGTGTGACTGTCATCACTTGCACCATGATGGCCATACCAACGATAAGTATGGGCTTCGATAAATACAGGCCCTTTTGTGCGCGCGTGCGCCACAGCTTGTTTTGCTGTTTCATACACCGCTAATACGTTATTGCCATCCACTGTAAAACTTAAAGCACCAAAGCCTGCCGCCTTTTGATAAATTTCTACAGCGGGTTGACGATAGCCCAAGGGCGAGCAAACAGAATAATAATTATTTTCGCAAACATAGATGACCGGCAACTGCTTCAACAAAGCAAAATTCAAACTTTCCCACATCACCCCTTCTTCTACGGCTGCATCCCCTAAAAAGACGGTTGTCACCCGATTTTCATTTTTCAAATAAGAAGATAATGCAGCGCCCGTTGCCATGGGGATAGCCCCTGCCACAATCGCAGAAGACCCCATCATGCCAACCGATTTATCTAGCAAGTGCATCGAACCACCACGTGAGCCGGCACAGCCATTAGCACGACAAAAAAACTCTGAAAACATTGCCTTCAGATCGCCCCCTTTTGCAAGGTAACAAGCATGCGTGCGATGACCACAAAACAAATAATCAGTACGTTGTAATGCAGCACAAACACCGGCCGCCACCGCCTCTTGACCAATGGCTAAGTGAATGGGCGTTTTCATTTGATCTTCATGGTAACGACTGGCAACCGCTTCTTCGATCAAACGAATGCGTAACATCTCAAAAAACAAATCGGTTAACATCCCCTGCGGATATTGCTTTGCAAGTGTCAGCAGATGCGACACGCCCTGCCCTTGGTATTGATACTTAATCACATAGACCTCGACTGACATAAATAATAGATTGCTTCGCTTGGAGCAATGATGGGGTAATCTGCGCCCTTAAGGGCGCCTTTAAAAAAGGCTCTTAAGCCAATGCCAATCCATTGGGCTGGTATAACACAATACGACTACCTTGATTCTCAAAACGAAAGGGCACATGAACCAACGTACTTAAGGCTTCACGAATAGCAGCTTGTTTTTCAGGTTCAGCAAATAACAAAATAAACCCCCCACCACCCGCCCCCAACAACTTGCCACCGATGGCCCCGGCACTTAAAGCACTTTCATAAATAGCATCAATGGCAGGCGTAGACACTTTGTCAGATAAGCTACGCTTATAGCGCCAAGCCTCATCTAGCAGCTGACCGAACTGCAATAAATCTACAGATTGATTTTGCAAAATAGAGAGCGCCTCTTCTACCATTTGGCGCATCGTCATTAATTCTTGAAATTTTTTATCAAAATTTTCAATTTTAGATTTTGCAATCTCTGGGGCAAAACGAGAAAATCCCGTAAAAAACAGCATTAAATGCTTCTGAAACTGATCAAGGCGCTCACTCGTCAAAATGATAGGGGTCACTTTAAACGTAGCATTTTGTAAGAAGTCCACACGATTAAAGCCGCCGTAAGCCGCAAGAATTTGATCTTGAGAACCCACCGCTTCTTGTATCACATTCTGTTCGATATGAATCGCCAGTTTCGCCAACTCTTCTACATCAATATATTGCCCTTGCAAGGCCTTGACTGCATTAATCAACCCCACGCTAAAAGAAGAACTCGACCCTAAACCCGATCGGGCAGGTAAGTCTGCATCATGGTGAACCTCTAACCCCGCACTAAACGCCAGGTAATTAAGGATCGCACGCACCGCAGGATGTTGAATTTCATCAATGCTTTTTACATTTTCAATAAGAGAATAGGCGATACGATATTTATGATCGAAAAAAGGAGGTAACGGACGACAACTGATATAGCAGTAATGATTAATCGTCGCCGCAATGACAGCACCACCATGGCGCTCAAACCACTGCGGATAATCAGTCCCTCCTCCCACAAAGGAAATTCTAAACGGCGTTCTGCTGATAATCATCGTCCCTTTCACCTGTTATTTTTAAAGAAGTCTATTAAAACCTAGGGGCTGTTGACAATCCTAACTATGCTGGCACACCTACAGAGGTGCTTTTCATTTTTAACGCATCGATTGTCGGCAAATTGCCTGCCTCTTCTACAATTTTTCGCTTCAGTTGAATCTTAACCATTTCCGCAATATGGTCACACACGGCTTGGCCAAATTTCTCTTTCACGAGCGCTAAATAACGCGGGTCCGTGTAATATTTGACAAACGCTTGATCTCTGAAATTTAACACTTCCGCCGCCGTTAATACTTCGGTGCGCAAAGGCTTGCTTTCATAACCATGTTGAGAGTAACCAATCCAGGTATCAGGCAATGCCCAGCCTTTTTCAACTGCCATGGTATAAAGTTTGGAACCAGGATAAGCCATCGCACAATAAAAATTCGCAAATTCACAATTTGCATCAAGCGCAAGCTGTAAAGTTTCTTGCATCGACTCGTAAGTATCATCTGGCAACCCAAAAATATAATTACCAATGACATTAATCCCTGCTTCTTGAATTTTTTTCACAACTTGTAAAATTTCGGTTGTGCCAAAACGACCTTTCTCAACACCATCACGCACATGCTTGCTACCTGACTCAATACCTAATGCAAGCCAGCGAAAACCTGCACGATAAAGCTTATCTAAAAATTCATCTTTCACCGTATCAACACGCGCATACGCCCAAATATTAAGTTTATAACCCCGCTCAATAATCAAATCACAAATGCCATGGACGTGATGTTTGTTTAACACAAACATTTCATCAACAAATTTAATGTTTTTAATCCCATATTGATTCACTAAGACATCAATTTCTTTAATCACCGAGGCAGGCGACCACATACGGTAAGAAGACTTACCAAAGGGGGCATTGATACAACAAAAAGTACATTTATAAGGACAGCCTAACGAGGTATGGACGGAGGCATAAGGTTGACGCTCATGGATATGCTCAAAGCAATGCCAGTTATGAGCGCGGTATTTATCCATCGGCAATAAATCCCAAGCGGCGCCTGGCATTTCTTCATCCAGATTCTCCATCAAGGGGCCTGGCGGCGTTGACTGTAGCTCGCCATTGGCTGACTTATACCAAAGGCTGGGGATAGCAGAAAAAACATCACTATTTTGTTTAAGCGCCTGCATCGTTAATAAAATCGTGTCAGGCCCTTCTCGGCTACACACAAAATCAACACGCTCTTCACGCAAGGTTTTTTCAGGCAATGCAGCAGGATGCGTGCCCGTCATTAAAATTTTGTAATCAGGGTGTAAGCGTTTTAAAGCATCACAGGTTTCACTTGCCGCCGTCATATTTTGTGTCGAGGCAGAAGGTTGAAACCCATACACCACCATAACAATCAATACGGGGCAATAATGCTCGCTAATATGGTGCGCAACGCCTTCTGGACTTAAGTTATTCGCGGGTGCATCCACAATCGCAACGGTATAACCCTTGTTACGAATATAGGTTGCAAACAAAGCAGCTAAGGAAGGTGTTTCAATGGCTGAAAAAGTATCTCCAAGCGCTTGATAAACGGCATTACGACAGCCTGGATTTACTAGCAATACATCCACATTTTTATTTTTACTCACCCTTACGCTCCTTATCCATATAAAACGTATTACACCGCAAACGGTACAACAATTTAGTACCTGGCGATTCTAAGGTAGCCACCCAGCGTTAGCAAGGCTATACCAGAAAATGTACAAATGAGTTTTTTATTCTTTTTGAGGATAAAGCACCCAAGAAGTTGTATGATTTTTTATTGTGCGGTGTCATAAAATTCTATTTTTATATTGCCATCATATTGGCACGGTTTTTGATCAACTCAGCAGACAATAAACTAGGAAAACGTAGATATAACTCTCGACTAATAATCAACTTTTCAGACAAGCGCAAGGTTGCCATAAGCTGCTGCCTCACCGCCTCTGTTTGAGACAATTGAACCAGCTGGCAGTCTGGTAGCAACTTTAAAAAGCGCAACAGGTTAACAATCCGTGCTTCGCGGTGACTATACACCCAAAGCTGTATCGCTACCGCACCCTCTTTTTTTAACAACCATAGATTTACTATCAAATCTTGGCTAGAACGACTCAACCATCGAATTTCATCTTTTAATTGAGAAAGCAAATAAAGCGATTTTTTTATTTTTTTTATATAGGCCCCTTTCTCACCCGATGTAACAGCGCGTTTTGACTGAAGGCGTTTTTCTTTTTGACTGCGTAAGCCGTCACGCGTCTGATAAAAGCTCGTTATCAAAAAAATCATACTCTCTATTAGATAAAACCCACGCATATCGTTTGCAATGATGTCTTTCATTAATTTTAAAGAAGCAGCTTGAAATACCCTCTGTTGACGTTGTAGCGCCGCAACCAATGGTTGCGCAAAATAATATTCCGCTTCCTTGCGAATTAAAAACCCCTTAAATAAAAAATCAGCATATGTTTTTTCACTATAAACATCCACTTTTTTACTTTTTAAAAACGCTGGCTTTACCATTTCCATCGTTGCTGGATGAATAAGCTCATCAACACAAAACCTCTGTCCTAATCGTAGCTGGCGAATCGCTTTATTCTCCACATGTGGCGCAATACGGCCCGTTATAAAAGCCGTAAGCGACGTAGTAGAAGAATGTCTGCCATCATGGGGCCCGCAATAATTATCTTCCCCGGCTTGCCCTGGGTGCCATGTGTGATATAAAAATTCAGACGGATGCCAAACTTCTTTTCGCCCAAAATTAATTAATCGGAATGTTAAATCATAAGGGCCACAAATATACCCCACATAATCTACATGTTCATCTGATCCACCCATCGCAATCAAATCTGTACGCAATGCACAAAAACAGGCACCATAGTTTCGATGGTGCAAGGGGTCTTTTTCACATGCCAACCCGGTTGTTTGACCGTTTAAGTAGTTTACACAACCCTCCCCCATTACCGATTCAAAACCAGGGTAATTAAACGGATAAAAATCTCGCCTATGACTCCGAAATTGATCAAGGTGCAACACGGTATCGGGGGAAGTTTCAAAATGTGAGGCAATGGCTTGTAAAAAAGTTGGTTTCACCATGGCATCAGAATCACAAATCACAATGATTTCACCCCGTGCATACGCGATGCCAACGTTATACATCAAGTGTTTGTGGTAATAACAAGACGCAGGCATTTCTAGTAACACCCAAGCATCCACTTGAGATAAAAAAGGGGTTAATGCGGCTGATTCTCTTGAGTAATATTCAATAATAATGACTTCAAATAAATCACGGTCTAGTGTTTGTTTTTCTAAATAATGTAAAAGATGAAAACTTTCTCGCACACTCCAATCTAATAAAATTAAAGAAATTTTAGGTTGGTTTCTTGCTGATTGTTTCAAAAATTTCATGCACACGTCTTATCAAGCAAACTTAAAAAATCCATTACCTCTTCCCTATTTTGGAAATATTGCAAAGGATTATTGGGATAATCCCAAAAGGGCGCCCAACGGTTTGTATCATAGCCACAAACAGCACGCGGTTTAAAACGATTTTTTTCAGTATAGGTACATAAAAAGGGCCCGCTCCCTTTACCTAAAATTGCAATGCACTGCTCACTGATAGCCGACAACCCCACCAAATTTTCATGCGCACACACATGCACATTCGATAAGTTTAATTTAATAGGCGCCGTACAATAAAAATTAAAATGAGAAAATTGCTGCGCCATTGTTTGAAAATCAAATATAAAATCAGAATGCTCAGAACGTGTATGCCCGTTTTCTACATAAACTGCATTGGCTAACACGGATTTTTTCTGCGAAGGAAACCTCACCATCGGCGTATCCTCTGGCAAATACGGTATCTCAAAATCCATTTTGTGTAATTGCATCAACCGATTAAATACCGTGACGGTGCTTTGCCAAGTATGCGGATGTGTATCAGGATATTGACCTAACCAAGTGTGCACTGCCGTGTGAGTAGAGGGGCACATATACGCTAAATCACCCGCACACCCCTTGCCGCTGTCTTTCATGGAGCTGATATGCAAGGTGACGCCTTGCGCCACTAAATCTTCTAACAAATAAGCCGCATTTTGATAAACACCTATGACTAAATCAAATAGCTGACTCTCAATTATCTTTTGATATAACGGACGTGAAAAAATCACATCACCATTATGCCAATTATTGTAAAGATATAACTGATAAGGGCGCTTCAACAGCACCGGTGCTGCAGATAACACTTGATAACGCGGTACAACATAAGAAAGCCATTGATTCCAAATACGTCGCACACTCATAGTGCCTTCGCATCGTATAATTTTACATGCGGAAAAGTAATGCAGCGCTTTTTACCTGCCAGAATTTCATTATACAGTGTTTGCGTACAAGCAATTAATGCATGAATAGTCTGCAATAACGGAGCCGATTTTTCCGTTGACTGCTCAACAAAATGTAAATATTTCAAATAAAGAATCGTCACTTTATCTAAAATAACACCCAAACTTTCTGTATGAAACGCAGCACTTTCTTGATAATACCCTGCAAACAGCGCATCCATCATTTGTACGGTTTGATTTCGATGACGATTATTTTTTTGAGAACCTCGCCAACCTTGAATCACTTTTTCAGGATCGCTGAGTTGCCCTAGGTCCTCATAATGCCAGCCTTGATAATTGTGATAACACACTTTTTCAAGGTAATACGCTAAAGTGCCTTCTGCAAAAGAAGGGTTATATTCAAAAGTCGTCAAATTTTTTTTGTGCCAATCCTCTAACCTGGCGCAAATAATGTTTTCAAAATACGATTGAATCACTTACACATTTCCATAAATCGAGTTTTTAATTAAAGTGTATCCCTTAATTAACTCTCGAATACCCATCTCCAAACTATGCTGTGGCTTAAACCCTGTTTTTTCAATTTTTTCATTTGAAACAATGTAATTTCGCTGATCGGGATCTTTACCAATGGGCGCTTCAACATAAGTAAACTGCGGCAATTGTTCTTTTATTTTTTCACATAATTCTTTTTTAGAAATATTGGCTTCACTCAAACCTACGTTATAAATCTGGCCTTTCATTGCGTCGTAATGTTGGATGCCGTGCAAGAAAGCATTTACCACATCCCGCACGTGGATATAATTACGTTTAAAATGACTTTCAAACAACAAAACACACCCATCATAAACTGCGCGGTAAACAAAATCATTAACCAACAAATCTGTTCTCATCCGCGGCGACATACCAAAAACCGTCGCCAAACGAAAGCTGATCGCATTAGGGTGTGACATTAACGCTTTTTCAACAATCACTTTTTCTTCTGCATATTGAGAAATTGGGTGTAAAGGCGATTCTTCCGTACAAAAATTATTTTTATCACCCGTACCATAAGCACTGTTCGTTGTAGGCATTAACACACGTTGAGCAGGACTCAATAAGCGCAGCATCATTAAAATAGCATCGTGGTTCACGGCGGTGGCCGTCATCGGGTCAAGCTTGCACAGTGGCGCCCCGACTAATGCCGCCAATGGAATGACAATGTCTGCCTCTTTAAGCAACATGGCCATGGTTGACTTGATGCGAATATCGCCTTTAACCACATTAAAATTGGGGTGATAGCACACATGCGATAAACTATTTTGTTTGTATAGGAGATTATCTAACACCGTCACCCGATGACCTTGCGCCAATAAAGCAGGCACCAAGGTTGAGCCAATATACCCCGCACCCCCTGTCACTAAAATCTTATAACCTTCTGCCATGACCTATTCCCTTTCTGTTTTTTGTAAGGTCAGCATTTTAACCAAGTACTCCCCGCTTGTAAAAGCAACCGCCATTACTGTTGACTTACCAATAACCTCTACCGTAAAGTGCTGGCACACTATCGGCCAACCCGCCTTAGCATGTACTCAAACATCACCCCCCTACAAATTAAAAAAAATTTTTTATTTTTTTTAATTATTGCTATTTTTATTTTTTGCCTTTATGCCCCAGCGCTGTTTCATGCACCGCGCGCCGATCACTGGGATTACCTGCTAGACATGCAGCATTGCCAAACCTGCTCTGACACACTGCTACACTCTTATTCGTATAACCGCACACGCACTATTGCCCCAGGCGACACACTCTTATTTCGCCCTCTGTTATTTACTTACCTTGCCTTGATTGATTGCACGATTCGCAATCATTTTATGCTAATCCAATCTTTTGGCATATTGCTACAACTTGCGGTCTGTTGGCTTTTTTATAAATTACTGATTGATTTCGGCGACTTTTTTACAAATTTCCCTAAAAATCGCCTACCCTTTTTTGCTTTTTTAGCCACACTGATTTTTGCTTCCTCTCCATTAATCGTCGAACAAGTTTCATGGAATCATATTCAAGGGTATATGATTTCCACACTGATCGGCCTAATGATTTGTCGATTTTTATTAAATTACCTTCACACTGAAACACTCCCCCTCAAAAAAGGCATCATAGGCTGGTTACTTTGCACAACTGCCTGCTTTTTTTATGAGGCAAACATCCTCTTTGCTTGGATGCTCAGTTTTATTTTTTTCACCACTAAAAATCCTCTACCTTATAAAAAAAGCATTGCACTAGGATTTTTTTTAATTCCTTTTATTTATTTCAGTGTTGATTATTATGACTACATTACACACCAGGCAACGTTCATGCCTGATCTTACGTCTACCCGTTTAATTCATAAATTTACGTTTTCTGATACTTTTTATAATGCATTTCGTTTTCTAAAATATACGTTTGCATTTCCATTAATTGCTATTCAACCTCATTATGGCATTGCACCACGCCTTGAAATACCTGAAGCCAGCTTGTCTATGCTATCAGCCACCGGCCTCATCACAACCGGTGTTTTAGTTTTTACAGTTCTACTTCTTTTTTTCACGATACGTCAACAAAAAACGAAAAAACAATCAAACAGCACCCTCTTTATTTTATTTTTACTAGGATGGTTGAGCGCTTACACTTTTATTAATGTCTTGGGCAGAATGAATGGCAATACAGCCGCTTCGGCGCTTGCTGCCAGCCCCTATTATGCTTATGTCCCCAGCCTCATTGCTTGCCTATTGTTTTCTATTGTTGGTTTTCAGCGCTACCCCACCCAATACACTTTTTCAAAGGTCAGTTTAATTTTCTTCGCAATCCTTTTCTTTTTATTCATCACGGTACGTGGCGCTACCGTTTTTAGAATCAATCAAAAACAAGCAAAGGCACAAAAAAATTTAATCGCACTCCTACAAGACATTCACACGCACCCAAACCAGCTTATTACCAACGAACGCCTCTATGCCGCAGGCGTTGCACATGACATACCAAAAATAAAAATATTATTGAAGACGGTGTAAAAGCAAGATAACGTTTTCCTACGCCAACATGGTATGCTCGCTTGAATTTAAGTAAAGACCACGAACAGTTACGCAGCATGGCGAGGATGTTTTTTAATCCATTCTTTCAACGCCTCATCCATACGAACTTGCCAACCCCTGCCCATTTTTTTGAAATAACTTATTACTTCTGGGCTATACCGCGAAGTAATAGATATTTTAGTAGGTGTTTTTTGAGGGCCACGCTGTCCTACCTTGCGTTTAGGCAAAACACCCAGCAAGTCAACCGGTAATACCTTACTAGCGGGCTGCATCTCACGGATATCTTCGCCTGTCAGTTCTCTGACATGCCCAGCCTTATTTGTCAGCGGTTTCTTTCTCATATCGTTTCACCTCGCGTAAGTTTGCTTTGCGAAAACTAATAATTCGTACCCCCTCTTTAATCGGTGAAAAACAAATAACGTGCACGCGTTCCTGTAAATAACCTATTGCTACAAAACGTCTCTCTGGGTAGGGGTATCTAATATCCTCCGAATAAAGCGCTGTTTCCCAATCAAAATCTAGCGCTCTATCAAACGGCAACCCCCTATCACGGCTATTTTTATGAGATTTTTCCGCGTCAAAATCAATTTTCATGTGTTTTTAACATCTAAAAAATATTCTGCCACACTCAAAAACGGAGGGCTTGCTTAAGAGCACAAACAAACCATTTAATTGTAATTACAAAAAAATTATTTGTCAAAGGGGCGTAAGGCATAAAAACTACTTAAAGAAACGGTTCACCCAAAACTACCCACGCTGCTTTTTCCACTTAAATAATTCCGCCCAAAACTGAAAATAATACGCCGCACCCCAACGTAGAATTTGCAATTTACGTACACCACCAATACGCGGCGGTTCATCGCAAGGGATTTCTGATGTTTTCAATTTGGCTTTAGCTGCGCGCACAGACATCAAAGGCTCCCAACTGATCACTGTGCCGAATAATTTTTCAGGCAATAAATAAGAGGCTTCTTTATCAAGATCAAGTTCAGCAATGATTTTTTTATGGAATGCACGGTAAATCACCATCGCATCCGTGTATTTTCCACCATGCAATAAGTTAACCGTACGTGTAAATAACCAGTTACCAAACCCTGTAATGAAGCTGTCATCTGTACTTTTAGCGGGCCCTAAATAACGCGAGGCAATCACGAGGTCATACCCTTCTTTTATTTTGGAGATGAGTTGTGGGATAGCCTCTGGTGGCGAATTTCCATCAGGGCTAAAAGAAATAATAATCTCTCCTTTAACCTGCGGCATCACTTCTAGGTAAGCATGCCGAATACCTTTTTTTTGTTGCACATACACATCATATCCTTGCGCTTTCGACCACTCGATGGTGCCATCGGTAGAACCCCCATCTGAAATTAAAATTTGATCGCACCAAGTGGGATCAACTTTCGGCATAATTGCTTTCATCCCTTCTATTTCATTCAGGGTTAATACCAATAATGTAATTTTCATTTTAATGACTCGTGATTCGCTTTTTCCAAAAATAAGGTATTACCCAAGTTAAAACACCCAACCCTGCAAATGTCATGCCCGTCAACTTCAACACTTCATTTAGTTGCCCACCTTCAAAAATAACCATCCCCACAGCATGCCCAATTGCACTAAATACCAATGCTGCTGGAAAAAGAAATAATAAGCTCGCCCACACATAGGTTGCGAACGGCACGTTTGTTAAACCAAAAATAAAATTAATTGGACCCGAAGGAATACCCGGAAACAACCGCACAAAAGCAACTACTTTCCAGGGTGTTTGTTCAAGTTCCCGCTCTAACCAGTTCATCCATCTATAGCTATATTTTCTCACCAACAATCCACCCCATACGCTACGCGCAAATAAAAAAGCGATCGTGGCACCCAATACGCTGCCTAAGACAGACCATATCCCACCTAACCATGCACCAAAAAAAATACCTGCCATTAAATTCAGCGGCAAAGTGGGTATCATCAATACCGCCGCCACCGCATACCCTAAAATAAAATATAATGGCGCCAATATTGGATGTAACGCCAAAAAATCCATTATAAAATGCAACACGGATTGCTTTTGATGAAATAAAAATTGCGCCAAAAACAAAATTATCAAAAACAAAAAAATAACTAGCAGTTTTTTATATTTCTTTTTTTTAATTGAAAAGTAGCTTGTCTTATTCATTAATGCACTATTTTTCCAGCCCAATAGCGCGCTAAAAAATGTGTAAACAACCACATTCGCCATTTCAATGGCAACGCCGCATTAAAAGCAAAAATACGAATATAATGTTTAAAAGCGCCTAAAAAAGAGGTAACGGGCACAGGTTGATGGCATACAGGCGATATGGTCAATGCGCTTCCTTGAATAGTTTCCATAAGATGCTTCGCCCCCCAACAACGTTGCTCTGACATCGCAACAAAACGCACATCATCCCCAAAACGACGACGCGCTTGGTAGGTACCATCAAACTCACCTTTGCCCAAACGATAGTGCATATGCTCAAACACAATTTTTTCAAGATAACGAATACGATCAAAACCAGATTTTTTTAAACGCTGAAAAATATCTAATAAATGCGTATCAATAAAATTACCTTGATATTGCGTGGAAAAAGGCTCTACCAATACGTCACACACTTTGCGAGATAAAATAGGAAAAGTACATAATTTACTTTTCTTAAATAAGTCATTCGGGTAAACCAAATAAATTTCATCAGAAAATTCACTCACTGCCTCTCGCAACAAAGTGTCCCAACCCTGTGTGCGAATCACCACATCATCATTCATCAAAACAATAATGTCGCCAGTTGATTTTTCTAAGCAGGTTTTATTTGCGATACTCATTGGCACATGAGGGCCTATAATTTTTTCTCCACGCACACCAGAAAATGTAATATCACGACTTTCTACATCGTCCGCATCAACGTAAGTGATCACTTCTACGTGTGATAAACTTTCTGATTTTTCTGCAATAGCTTCACACATCCGTTTAAATAAGGCGGGACGCCCACGCGTAGGACACAAAAAAGAAATGGTTTTCATTGAAAAGACCTTTACAAAAATTGGCGATTTATTTTTTAAAAAATGCTAGAGTCGGTATTTTAAAGAGCAGAAATCTTATCATAAACCCCTATCTATGACAGATATTTCCAGCGCACGTGTTCGATGGCAATGCCGACGCGGCATGCTAGAGCTTGATTTGCTTTTGTTGCCCTTTTTTGACGCTTGTTATGCAGCGCTTTCCCCAGCCTTACAACACACTTTTTTAGAATTGCTCGACTGCCCCGATCCAGACATTTATAATTGGTTTTTAGGGGCAGACCTACCCCCCACGCACTTAACTACCCTTATTCAAACACTCCGTGACTACCACCAACAGCAGCACACTGCAACTTAACCTCAAACCCTCTAAACAGTGTCTTTTTCTATTGCTGTTTATTTATTCCGCCCCTTTTGTGCTGATTGGGACTTTACCTTGGCCCGTATGGGGTGTCGTTATTGCAGAATGCTGCTTGGCTTATAGCCTTTCTCGCAATATTCGACGCTACGCTTCTTTGCGAGACCCGGCCTCTATCCGCAAGGTGGTCTATACCAAAGAGCAGGGCTGGACACTCATCACCCTTCAACATACCCAGCACCCCGCTAAACTCCTTCCTAACAGCACGGTTTTTACTTGGTTATTGGTCTTAAATTTTCGCTGCACACACACTAAAAAGAAAAAAAGCGTCTTGATTTTTACGGACTCACTCCCCCCAACACTTTTTCGACAATTACGCATCAGACTCAAACATCTGCCAAACAAGTAAAAACACAAAAATGCCTAGCATAGCAATAAAGCTGGGCATATTTACATTTCGCTTGATCATCTTAAGTAGTATTGGCATGATTTAAAATTTGATAGAAAACAGAACCAAGTCACAAGAGAGGAAAGATGTTAATTACTGAAAAAGGACGTATGCATTTAGGCAAAAAAGAAGAGTTAGAAGCGTTTTATGGGTTACCTACCGAAGTAAAATTTTGCAAGAGTTGTGTCATTTCAAACCAAAGACCTAATTCTGCTATTGAATTTCAACATACTGCAAATACAAAAAAAAATACCATTCATTTAAGCAATGAAGGGGTTTGCGATGCTTGCGTGATGGCCAAAAAGAAGAGTACAGAAATAGATTGGACGCAAAGAGAAAAAGAATTACTAGCATTATGCAACAAGTTTAGAAGGCATGATGGGCAATATGACTGTATTGTCTCGGGCTCTGGCGGAAAAGACAGTTTTTATACTTCCCATATATTAAAGTACAAGTATGGCATGAATCCGTTAACTGTAACTTGGGCTCCCCATATCTATACTGCTTGGGGATGGGAAAACTTTCAGTCTTGGATTCATGCCGGTTTTGATAATGTGCTCATGACGCCGAATGGCCGAGCACACCGTTTATTAACACGTCTCGCCGTAGATAACTTATTTCACCCCTTTCAACCCTTTATTTTTGGACAAAAATCATTGGCGCCAAAAATGGCGGCCCTGTATAAAATACCTTTGGTTTTTTATGGAGAAAATGAAGCAGAATATGGTAATCCAATAGGAGATAATAGTTCTTCATGCAGAGATTGGTCTTATTTTTCCGCTGAAGATTTTGATCATGTTTTTTTAAGTGGCGCCCCTATCTCTCAATTACTGAAAGACTATGGCATGACAAAACATGATCTTAAACCTTACATGCCTGCCAACCCCGAAGACTTAGAAAAGCTCAACCTTGAGGTTCACTATCTCGGCTATTATCTAAAGTGGCATCCCCAGAGTGCATACTATTATTCAGTTGATCATGGTGGATTCAAACCCTCCCCAGAACGAACACCCGGGACGTACAGTAAATATAATAGCATCGACGACAAGATAGACGATTTTCACTACTACACAACATTTATTAAGTTTGGTATTGGACGTGCTACCTATGATGCCGCTCAAGAAATTCGAAATGAAGATATTAACCGCGAAGAAGGGGTGGCGCTGGTAAAAAAATATGACGGAGAATTTCCTGAAAGATTTTCCGATGAAATATTTAAGTATTTAACTATAGGCCAAGCGGAATTTCCAAAAGCATATAACTTGTTTGAGCATCCTGTCATGAATAAAGATTATTTTATGTATTTAACTGATAAGTTTAGATCACCTCATTTATGGGAAAAGAAAAATAACCAATGGCTTTTACGTCATACAGTTTATTAACCATGAAAAAAAAAGTAAGAATTATCGCCAGACTTGATGTAAAGGCACCTCATGTTGTTAAAGGTGTTCACATGGAAGGGTTAAAAAAATTGGGTAGCCCCAATGAGTTTGCTAAGCATTATTATGAAAACGGTATAGATGAGATTTTATATATTGATATTGTGGCAAGCCTGTATAACCGAAATAGTTTGTTGGAGATAATAGCTGAAACAACTAAAAACATATTTATTCCCATTACTGTGGGTGGAGGCATTCGGAGTGTAGAAGATGCCAAGCAATTACTTAGGGCAGGCGCAGATAAAATTGCGGTTAATTCGGCTGTTATAAAAAACCCTCAGCTGATTACTGCATTAGCTGAAGCATTTGGCGCTCAATGCATAGTAGTTTCTATTCACGCCAAAAGAGTATTGCCCGATTATTGGGAAGCATATTATGACTGTGGAAGAGAACATAGCGGCATTAGTGTAGTCGAGTGGGCTCAACAAGTTGAGTATTACGGGGCAGGAGAAATTTTATTAAGCTCCATTGATCAAGACGGAACCCAAGCCGGTTGTGATTGCTCCTTAGTAAAATCAGTTACAAGCCGTGTTTCAATTCCAGTGATTGCCGGAAGCGGGATTGGTTGCGTTGAACATGCTGTTGATGTAGCTCAACATGGCTTGCCGGATGCAATTGCGATAGGCAGCGCCCTGCATTTCAAGAAGTTTTCTATTCCTGAAGTTCGAAGGAAACTACAATCAGCAGGTATCAACAGCAGGAATGTGTTTTGCTAAGGCATGGCGATGACTAAAAAAATTGGCATTATTGATTATGCGGCAGGAAATTTATTAAGTATTAAAAGAGCAATTGAAAGCTTTAATCTAAATGCCATTATTGTTGAGCGCTGCACAGAAGTTTTTTCTTGTGATGCTTTAATTTTGCCAGGCGTAGGGGCTTTTAGAGATGGGATGCGCAAACTGGAAGAGCATGGTTTTGTTGAACACATAAGGGAATATATTTCTCATGATCGCCCATTGTTAGGTATCTGTTTGGGAATGCAGTTGTTATTTGAAAACAGTGATGAGTTTGGATATTGCAGTGGCCTTGGATTAATTAAAGGAGCAGTAAAAAAACTTCCCACCCACACAACCAATCATGTTGCACAAAAAATACCGCATATTGGTTGGAGCGCTGTTAATGCCACACAGGAATCATTGTTTGCTGATATCCCAAAAAATGCTGAGTATTACTTTTGTCATTCCTTTGAAGTTCACCCTGTTAACGGTGACCATGCTATTGCCTATTATGAGTATGGTGGTCACCAAGTTACAGCAGCAGTTAATTCAAACAGTATCTATGGTTTTCAGTTTCACCCAGAAAAAAGCGGCTTACCAGGCTTGAGACTAATTAAATGTTTTCTACACAAAACAGGGATAATTTAGTGATACCTAACTATTCCCTCACGTTTAACGTTCCCTTCTGTAGAATTAAGGTTAAAACCAAGTTAATTACCTTGTCTTTTTCCAGCATCATGCTTATTTATAACGCCTTTCAGCGCGCTTAGCCTATAGTTTATATATCCATCAAAACGCCCGAGGGAAGGCATGGACGACAAGGCCAAAAAAGACAAAGAAGCGCTCGACAAATTAAAACATGAAGCGGAAGCAAGCCTCCATGAAATGATGAGGGCCTGTTCGGCATTTAACGCCATGCTAGAAAGTCATGATGAAATACTAAGACGCGCTGGCGCAAGTGCAACAGCACTCGCTGACCTGCGTCGCGATAGAAAAGACACAAGCACGCTCATCAATGAACTCCCTAAACATCTATCAAAAGAGTTAGCCACCGCCACCTCACGACAAGCAGTGTGTGACATTACCAACGTAGCGCGATCAACTCAGCAGTTATTTTCTAAAGTAGAAAATATCTACCAACATAATACCGCCTCACTCACGGCAACAGCCGCTACACCAACGGCTACCCCACAAACAGCCAGTGCTGCTGCCACCACCCCCAGAAGCACATCAAGCCAACCTAATACACCCTCGCCTACCGCCGTGGCGACGCGTGTAAGAGAAGAGGCCGGACAGGAAATGGCAAAATACACCAAAGAAAATACGGTGAGGATGGACCGAATCGCAAAAGAGAATAAATCAAAACCTTGGCCCATGTGGAAAAAAGTATTAGCGGGTATTGCCATTGCAATAGGTTGCGTAGTTGCGGCAGTGGTCATTGGTGTTGCAGTGCTTTCAGGTTCAAATTTGTCATTCGGTGGTGGTAGTAGCTCTGAAAAAAACAAGACAACTGATAAAGCAGCACCCAACGCAGCAGAAACTTATGTGCAAGAAGCACGTCAATCAGCAAAAGCAATAGAAAAAAGTGCAACAGCAGCAACACTTTCTGGCACAACACCCTCAACACCTGCCAAACCGCCAACTACCCCTGCGCCATCCACTGCCCCCACCCCACTCTCTACAACACCCAAACCACGCTAATAAGCAACACTGGCTAACTAAATTGATACATCAACCCCAGGCTCACAAGGCTATAGACTAATTGCACATTGCTGTTACTGGCGGAGTAAGTGCTGGTGGAGTAAGGCACGGTTTGTGTGCTCGTGCTCGCTAGATAACGATAATCTAATAACAAAGAAAAGCCAGAAGGTAACTTATAATTCAAGCCTGCAATACCTTGATAACCGATGTATTGCTCCTTTGTCATGGTGTAAGACACAGCGCCATATGATTGGTTGTATGGCATTTTATTTTCTAAATATCCAATACCTACACCCAAATAAGGCACGGCTGCCGTTTGCCAATCATTAAAATCATAGTAATTATTAAACATATAACTGACTGTTTGCGAATAGCCTTGGCTTAGGGTATTTATGCCGTTAGATTCTCGGCTGGAAGACATCGTATTATAAAGATACCCCACCGCCAGCTCTGTACGCAGATTAGGGTGATAGCGATAACCAAACCCTAAATCACCCTGATAACCACCATCAAATGTTTGTGCCACCGACTGTTGAGTACCCACACCATTAAGCACATAGTCTTGGGTTACATTCTCTCCTGCCATCAGACCCAAACCACCGCTTAGGCGCGCGTAAATCTTGGATAACCCTTCTCCTTGCGCATCAGCACGACTACTCACTATCACAAGCAGCAATATCAGTGGGAGATTTTTTATTTTCACCGAACTATCCTTACGTGACCCATCATTGCACTACACCCTATTACCAGCTACATTAAAAAAATGAAGAAAAAGCGAGAAAACAAAATGGCTTTTATTAAATTATTAGAGGCACCTCTACTACTACAAACCGCTGAAACATTACCCCGCACAGGTAAATTAAAAATATCAAAAGATAATTTAGTTTATCTGCGTATCGATGATGCGTATATTCACCAGCTCTTTCCCCTGATCCAACAACTTGACTGTTGCAAGCCAAATTATTTCGGCGAAAATGCCATCGGCGCACACATTAGCGTGATGTACCCCGACGAATATAAAAACATCGCATTACAAGATTTAAACCAACTACATCACTTTAAAATACAACAATTGGCGCATACGCAATTAGACAACAAACAATATTGCATCTTACTCGTCAGCGCACCCTCTCTTGCACAACTTCGAAAAAAATATCAATTACCAGATATGTTGATTCTCAAAAACCACCCCATCCCTTTCCACATTACGCTTGGGGTGAAAGAACAGCCCCTAGCCTCCCCCGCCCCCCACCATGGGCACACTCACCCCCTTCCATAAAGGCAAAGGATTTTCCGGATGTTGTAAATCGGGGATTAAATCTGTCGAAGCACCACCAGGCGATCGCTTAATATTCGGGTATTTCATGATCGATTTATCAAAATCTATGATTACTGGGCCCAGCAACGCCATCACCCAACCATTGTCTTGACCCGCATATTTACCTGGCGAAGCAGTCAATACACGCGCTGGTGCTGCCCCATTAAAAATCATGTCGTATTTTTCATAAGGATCCATCGTTAAGTTATACAACGCACCGATTGCCCCTAAGCTGGCTTGCACACCCAACCAAGAATCTTTTCCAGTATAAATATACTTCCAGGCAATATTCACCCAGGGTTCTTTGGGATCACCCCCAATGTCTGCACGCACCCCATGGAAAGTTTCGCCATCAATATATACCCAACTTCTTCTCGCAGAATGCAGCGCTCTCCCTAAAACATACGCACTGTTATCAATGCTATCGAAATAAATTGGCTTACCATCATTGCCCACCCAATCATGTGACGGTGGTTTTAACCCCACCATTGCAGCCAAGGTTGCCCAGCAATCAATGTGGGACATCATCTCATGATATTGCGCTCCTGCAGGAATATGATTCGGCCACCACATCACCCCTGGCACGCGCCAACCCCCTTCAAATGGCGTCCCTTTTTCACCTCGGAATGGCGTCGTACCCGCATCAGGATATGAATCCAACCAAGCGCCATTATCTGCTGTTAAAATCACAATGGTGTCAGGCGCCTCAGCACGCAACGCATCCATGATACGACCAATATTCGAATCTAATTCCATCAATGAATCCGAGTAATCTCCTAAATGTGATCGCCCTCTAAAAGCAGGCGCCGCATTCGTCGGGTTGTGCATTTTGATAAAATTAACATCCATAAAAAACGGTTTGTTATCTTTTGCATGCGCTTTAATATACGCAACTGCCGAATCGGTTTGTCGGATATCAAACATAGCCAACGTATCATAGGTAATAGTCCCCACCATTTTAGCGGGCTTACCTGCTACCCCTTCCCACTCCCCTAAATTCACAATACCGTCATAGGCTTGCTTAAATTGCGGATTATAAGAAGGAAACCAAGGATGAAACTCTCTGTCCGTATCATTATAAGAATAAACACCCGCGTAATACGCCGCAAAATGTTTCATCTCATCAAAACCATGCACAGTAGGATAAGCCGCTGGTTTATCACCCATATGCCATTTGCCTGAAAAATAGGTGTTATATCCATTTTTTTTAAAAAACTCTGCAATTGTTGGCGTTTCTTTATGTAAATAATTTTCATCGCCCGGCGCAACAACAACTGACAATGCTGACCGAATGGGAATACGTCCCGTCATAAAAGAGGCTCGCCCTGCAGTACAACTTGCTTGACCATACCAATTTGTAAATACCGCACCCTCTTTTGCCATGCGATCTACATTCGGCGTCGGGTGACCTAATGCAACTCCCCCATTTGAATAAGAACCAAAATCATTCCACCCCGTATCATCTGTCATCAACATCACAATATTAGGCTTTTTTGCAGAAGTGGCCGCCCATGCCATATTGCAAGGCGTCAGCACCATCGCGCCTGCCAACACAGCACATAAATTTTTGGTCCAAGTTAAATGCACCATGGTTTACTCCTTCACTGTTTTCATTTCAAACGGAAAAATCACCTTCCAATCATTTTTCATGCTGATCACTTGCCAGTGATTTGCTTGCGCTTCTTGCATTAACGCAACAGAAAAAGTGCCTACTGTTGATTTTGTGTCATAAGCATATTCACGCACGGCATCATCATGGTGCACCAACAACATCAAATGTTTTTTCGGGTTGGACTGCGTCCACTCCAACATTTGTTGATCCCCTGTAGAATTACCAAAAGCAATGAGGGGCTTTTTCCCAATAAACAAATTAATATTTTCTGCTTTGCCCGCATAATTATCATTTAACAATAAAACAGGCATTTTCATTAATTGTGGTTTTTTATCTTGATAAACATAGTGTGTTTTTAATGCCGAACCAATCACATTTTCAGGTGGGACGCCATAGACACCTTCTGCATAGGCGCGCATGAAATCTTGACCGCCTCCACTCACGATATAAATTTTAAATTGATGGGCGCGCAAATAAGCCATTACTTCTAGCATGGGTTGATAAACCAGTGCGGCATAGGGCTGTTTAAAATGCGGATTGACAGCGGTGGCTAACCATTTTTTTGCAACAGCATCAAACGCTTCAACCGTCACCCCTGTATGCGTGGCTGCCATCACTTTCAGAATGTCTTGTTGACTCAGCTTGTCATACTGCTTATTCAAAACAAATTTAAAGGGCGCTTGTGTTTTCCACGCAGGATGCTTCAATGCCCTTGTTTTCATCTGATCAAACGCAAACAACACTTGCGTATAAATAGGCTGCTCTACCCACAAAGTACCATCATTATCAAACGTGGCAATTCGCTCAGATGGCGGCACATAAGCCGGATTATTTTCATCCGTCACTTCATTTACAAACTGGAGGATATTTTGCTTGATCGCACTGGCTTGCCAAGAAGGCAAAGGATCATCTTGCTGAAGGGCACCAACAGATAAACAATAAACACTCAAGAAGATAAGTATTAAAAAAACCCACACCCTCATGTGACAATTCCTTTTGTCTACAACGAGATACCTCGAACATCATAGCATAAGGTAAAACAAAATCCTTACATGGCCAATCTAAAACCAATATGCGACATAGGATTGTAAGGATCCACCCCTCGGCGCGCACTAGGTCGGTAACTCATGCAAAAATTAGCATCACACAAAAAAGAACCCCCACGAATCACGCGCTTAGGTGCCTCCAACGGCGCATAACGATCATCAGGGTCAAAGCTGGTTTGCGGCCCCTGCGGATTAAGCGGCACAGGCGCCGCTGCTGCCATCACAAAGGCGTCGGCACGATACCAATCTGCCACCCACTGCCACACATTCCCGGCCATATCATATAAGCCATATCCGTTAGGTGGGTAAGTACCTACCTTCGTCGTTCCAATTTTTGCTTTGTATTCAGGCGAAACCACCGGGAATTGCGCACCTGCAAACGTATTTGCCATGGACTTTCCTTGTGGCTTAAACTCATCCCCCCAACTATAGGTGCTTTGCTCACGACCACCCCGCGCAGCAAACTCCCACTCGGCTTCCGTGGGTAAGCGCTTACCCACCCACTTTGCATAAGCCAACGCATCTTCATAAGACACTTGCACCACAGGGTGATCTTCTTTACCCACAATATCACTGCCTGGTCCTTGCGGATGACGCCAATTCGCCCCCGGAACAAAACGCCACCACTGCGCCATATCCTCCAAAGACACGGCTGTTTCTGTGCCCACAAACACCATCGCACCAGGCACACATTGTGAATTCGGTGGCTTGGGTGTGCCTGGCGCCAGCTGCACTTTCAAGGTTTCCCAATCTGGTTTGCGCTCTGCTGTGGTGACATAGCTCGTTGCTTTTACAAACGCTGCAAATTGCGCATTCGTTACATCCGTTTTATCTATCCAGAAACCCGATAATCGCACTGTATGCGCAGGCCGTTCATTTGATCGGGCAAGCAAGGTATCACTGCCCATTAAAAATTCTCCACCAGGAATCCATATCATCCCAGCATGTGAAACGCGAGGCGCTTTTTTCCAAGAGAAAAAGCTCCCCACCAAACCACTTATCGTGATAAGCAACACTATAACAACGAGAAAAAAAGTGGCTTTGAGCAGTTGAGCATTTTTCACTTTCTTTTTACGCATGGAACACGCCTCTTTTTCTAAAGTACGATGGGTAGATCAAGGTAAATGATCAAAAGTATGGCCTGTTTTGATAGGGCTCAACGGCACAATCAACCACATCACCGCATAAATAAATAAGGCACATCCCCCTAAGAAAAATAACACAATAAATACCAAGCGAACCCAGGTAGGATCAATCCCAAAATAAGCTGCCAAGCCACCGCACACACCGCCTAACATGCGATCAGTGCGAGAACGATAGAGTTTTTTGTAAGGTCGATGAAATGTTTGCTTCATAAATCACTCCAGAAACACTGAGATAAAATGTATCGAACTCACGTTACTTAGCGCTGATGTTTTTCACGGGAGAAGCAGAAGAACCTGCTAAGATACCACCATCAATCGTCAACTCAATCCCTGTGACGTAAGCAGATTCATCGCTCGCTAAAAACAACGCCGCTTGTGCAACATCTTTGGGTGCTCCCATATGCCCCAACGGAATATCATGCGCGATTTTTTCGATGGCTTCCGCTTTGTTTTCACCCCACATGGGCGCCCACATGGGCGTTAAAATAGCGGCAGGGTGTAATGAGTTACACCGAATTTGATACCCTTGCTGCGCACAATATAAAGCAACACTCTTTGTGTGGTTACGAATCGCGGCTTTACTTGAGGCATACGCACAAGCGGCCGGGATACCCACCAAACCAGAACGCGAAGATACGTTAATGATGCTGCCCTTTTTATTTTTTTTCATCATCTGAATAGCATACTTACACCCTAGAAACACACCATCTAAATTCACAGCATGCACTTTATGCCAATCTGCCAAACTACATTCCTCTGGGTTTTGCGGCCCAAAATGCGCACCCAAGCCAATAATACCCGCATTATTAACAAGCACATCCACACGCGCGTATTGCGCAAGCACCGCTTGCATACACTGCTGCCATGAAGATTCTTCTGACACCTCTAAATGTTTATAAACTGCCTGACCATTCAAACTATCTGCTATTGCTTGACCTTGCACATCATCAATGTCTGTCAAAATAACAAACGCACCCTCTTGCACAAAAAGACGGGCTGTTTCAGCACCAATACCGCTTGCTGCACCTGTGATTAACGCAATTTTATGCTCTAACCGATTTGACATAAGCTATTCCCACCTGATGTTGTTGAGATTCTGATCCACTTAACACACATTGCGCTTTTAACGGTTCAACCTTTTCCTCTTCATGACTTAACAAAGGCGTGCACGCTCTATCAGGTTGCGGCACCGCATCCAACGTTTCTGTTAACGTTGAATAAGAAGAGGTGGCTGTTTCTTCATGACTGACGTTACTTTGCAAATGTGGCATCGCTGATCTTTTAAACCGATAAGCGTTTAACAATACCAACCCCACTTGTAAAATCATTAAGGCCACACCGACACCTGGGTTAACCGCAACCCCCACGACCAAGGCCAAAATAATCATAACGCTCATGATCGCCATGTTATAGCTCAAGCTAAAAAATAAATTTTGCTTAATATTATTAACCGTTTTTTTTGCAACCACCATTGCAGTCAACACAGGCATGAGTGACGCATCATCCACAATAATACCGGCTTGTCGCAAGGTCACCTCATCACTTGCTGTGGATTTCATCGCAATACCTACTTCGCTTTTTGTTAACGCAATCGCATCATTACCCGCGTCTCCCACCATGGCAACTTTTTTTTGTTTAGCTTGCAAAGCACGAATGTAATTTAATTTAGATCGCACTACTTCATTTTCTTCACGCATAGCGGGCACACACTCAGCACAGACATGCTGAGGCAACACCCCTAATAACGCCGCATAATATTGTGCTGTTTGCTCATCTGCGCCTGTACAGATGTGCACTGTTTTACCAAAAGCGGATAATTGCTGAATAACATACTTCGCATCAGGCCGAATTGCATCTTGCAAAACAATCGTTGCTATTAAATGCGTGCCTTTCGCCAAATAAATACATTGATGAGGCCCTTTTGATGACACTCCCTTTTCATCAAGGATCACGCCTGAAGTTTGCATCATCGTTCTATTGCCAACGACAAACCACTCACCCTGTATTTTTGCACGAATACCCGCATGATCTTGTTCATCTTTTTCTTCTGCTAATAATGAAAGATTCACCCCTGGCGTCTTCTTAATGTATTCCACCAAAGTCTTTGCAATAGGATGTGCTGATGCACACTCTATCGCATGCAACACACTGAGCACTTCTCCTCTGGTTTCTGTGTGGGTATGTTGCACTATATTTTCAACATGCCATTCACCTGTTGTTAACGTGCCATTTAAATCGAATACGACTTCATCTACTTGTGCGGCAGCTTGCAAACACTTACCACTTGTCACAACCGCCCCTTTTTCTGCGGCTTTCACCATTCCTAAGCGCACAGACAAAGGCACAATAAAACCCAACACACAAGGACAAGCCGCCACTAAAATGGCGATCACACATTGAATCGCTAAAGCAGGTGGAAATAACACCCCCACCACCACACCCACAATCAATGCCAAGGCTAACACGGCAGGAATAAAAATCTTCAGCGCATTCATCGCTGTTATTTCCAGTGGCGCTTTTTCTGATTCTGCTTCTTTTATTTTTTGATCTAGCCATGCCAAATAAGACTCTGACGCTTTTTTTCTAACTCTTATTTTTAAATCACCCGTCGCTTCACTCACACGCATACCCGCCAACACAGCTTGATCTGGTTGACAGGGTTGCGCAAATGTATTGCCCGTTAAAATAGTTTGATAAATTTCACCTGCATTTAAACATATCCCATCAAAAGGGATGACTTCACCCTTTTTGACCATCACCACATCGCCTACCATCACCTCTGCCACATCAATTAAAATAACCGTATTTTCTGCTATTTTTTCAATTTTCTGAGGCAGCCTCTCACGAAAGGATAAGCCCGATAACACTTTTTTCTTGGCAGATTCTTCAATAAAAACACCGATATGTCTGAATCCAAATATCAACAAACCCGCCTCAAACATCATAGGCAAACCAGGCACAAAAAAAGCAATCATAGACACTAACAACGCCGATAGTGTGCTCACCGTGAATAACATATCCATCGTTAACGTTTTAGCTTTAATTAATTTTTTAAATGCATCAACATAATGCCGGTAGCCTATTAATAACGTCACTAAAGCACTGGCCGCACCTATGAGTATCAACGCAAATAACGGCAACCCCAACCCCAACAAAGAGAGTGTTAATACCAGCGCACCCAACGCCAACCCTACCAAGCCTTGCACTAAATGCAGGTATAAAACACGCTTCTCTTGGCGCGCGTCCTCTTGTATTTTTCTTTTGATTTCCGCAGGCGTATCTTGTTTTTCAATAGGTAAAATAGCTTTAGAATGAAGCCCTATGTCTTCTAATGCTTCTGTAATAAGCTCTCTAATATTCTCTGGCGAACTTTGTTCAGTGTCATCCACTTCAACCGTTAATATCTTATTGAGCAAGTTCGTATTAAATTTTTTTATTTTTATTTTTTTAAATACGCTCAGCGTTTCTTCTATACTTTGAACGCAAGCAATACAGCGAATCTCTACATGAAATAAATATTCTTTACTCATATTATTATGCTTACTCAAACTGATATCGCTCATGAGAAAAATAAGACTGGGATTGCATTTCAACTAACCTTGATCGCGTGCGCTCATATTCAAACGTAAAATCACCTTGAACATAAAGATTTTCAATTTCATCTTCCGCTGAAAAAACCATACGCACTCGCGCATCATAAAAAACATCAACCAGGTTAATAAACAGGTAAAGTGATTCTTTATTTTCATCAGAGAAAACAGGGATATCACTCACGAAAACGGTACGATACTGCTTGCTAATAGCCAAATAATCTTGCGAACTGCGTGGCACATGGCAAATCGCTGAAAATTTAAACCAAACGCTGTCTCCTGCTTGTTTCACAATGTCGATTTGACGATCATTAATCAACACAGGATCCGATTTAACAGGACACCCTTGCGTTAACACCTCAAAACAATTTTTCATTTTTTCTTCAGCGCCGTCTTTTAACAGATAAAACACACCCGCTTCTTTTAAATAATTTAAACGATAATCTGTCATGGTGGGGATGTGTAATACTGTCGTATATTTTTTTAATAATTCAATTGCGGGCAAAAATTTTTCTCTCTGCAGGCAATTTTTATATAAATCCTCTGGCTTTACATTAGAGGTTGCGACCAAACATACACCTGCTTCAAACAACATCTCAAGAAAACGCCCCAACAGCATCGCATCCGCAATATCTGACACAAACAACTCATCAAAACACAACACCCATGTTTCTTTCGCTATTTCTTTAGCAATCACCTTTAATGGATCTTTTTCCCCTTCTTTTTCTTTTAAAGCCGCCTGCAAGAATTGCATGAATTTATAAAAATGCATCCGTTTTTTTTCAAAAAAAGGCAAGCTCTCATAGAAATAATCTAACAACAGCGTCTTACCCACCCCAACGCCACCCCAAACATATACTCCTTGAATAAGCTTTTGTTTTTGAAATTTTTTAAATATTTTTTTTTGTTTTGATTTTTTAACCAAGCTCAAATAGATATTTTGCAAGTAGGACAAAACGTGCAGTTGTTGGTGATCTTCAAAAATTGCCCCCAACTGGCATTGCTGTTGGTAATAGGCTAACGGCGAGAGTGTATTCATGGCTTTCCATGTTTATTACTATAGTGAGCAAATGTCAGCAGCGCACCAAACAAAACAATCACCCAAGACACATACAACCAAAGTAAAAAAATAGGGATGATCGCTAACACACCATAAATTAACTCATAACTTGGAAAGTAATGGATATAAAAAGCAAACCCTTTTTTAGCAACTTCAAATAAAATCGCCGCTGACACTCCACCCAACAAACCCTCCCGGAACCGCACCGCACAGTTAGGGGCAACCACATAAATAGTGGTAAAAATAATTATATTTAACAAAAAGGGAATTATTTTTAATATGTGTATTTCAGGACTCAACTTGATAGCAGCGCTTGTTATCCAGTGCAGCGAAAACAAATAGGAGCTCAAAATAATCCCCATCCCAATAAAAACAGGAGAAATCATGAGCGTACCCCAATAAACTAATCTTGCTATTACCTTTTTTTTCAATTTTGGCACATGCCAAATATCGTTAAACGTATGCACGATAGTCGTAATCAACATGATGGCGGTCACAAATAAAAACAAAATACTAATGGCAGGCAACGATCGCGCTTTTTCAACAAACCCTTCTAAGTAATATTGAATCTCTGCATTAGAAGTTGGAATAAAATTTTCAAAAAGATAATTTTGGATGATCGCAATAAATTGGGTAAATCCTGAAAAAAAAGAAGTAACGAATACAAAAACAGATAACAAAGGCACAACCGCCAACAAGGTTGTAAACGCCAATGCAGAAGCACGATAAGTATATTGTTCTTCAAAAAATCGCCGAGTCGCCAACCCATTTAATGTAAGCAGATACTGTATTTTTCTCACCATACCTTACACCCTTACGTCATTAACAAGCCTATCTCACCTTTCACTGCCTCACCCTGTTGCATACGCAACACGCATGACTGCCATACCACCCATGAAAACCCGCTTATTTTTGATATTTTTCTCAAGTAATCTTCACCGTGTGTAAAACGCCCCGTAGGCTGCAGTTGAAAATCTGATTTATCTTGATGGCGCTCTACAGAAAATAAAAAATAACCCTTTGGCAATAATACAGATTTAATTTTTTGAAACAACGGCAACAAATCTCCCGTATAAATCAGCGAATCTGCCGCATACACCACATCAAATTTATCTTCACACACTGCCAAATAAGCATCAAATGTTTGACACTGTAACACATCATATATTTTTTTATTTTCTGCTATTTTCAACATGGCAGCTGAAATATCCACCCCCACCAAAAAAGAAGTAACATCCCGTAATTTTTCCCCCACCAAACCCGTTCCACACCCTAAATCTAACAGACGCCACGCTTTTTCTTTTGGCAATCGCTGAATAATTTCTAAAAATAAATTTGGCACGCGATACTGTAATTGTTGCACCATCTGATGTTCATAGTGCATTGCATAACGATCGTATAAGCGTGAAATAAACTCATCTGGCGCCGATGACCAACACGTTTTGCCTTGCGATACAGACAAGCTATAACTTGCAATGGGGTGACCCGGCGATATCGCCAACACAGACGCATAATAAGCATTGCTTTTTTCATGCTGATCGATTTTTAAAAAAGTGGCCGCCATATTCAGCATGGCATCAATATGTTGAGGTGCTAACTGCAAAACACGCTGAAAACTTAAGAGTGCGGGCGCCCATTGCAAACCCTGCATCCACAATACCCCTTGGTTGTAATGTGCTTGCACATCCAAGGGGTTAAGCTGCAATAAGCGATCACACCAGTTTAGCGCCAGGTCAGCTTGCTGCAACTCAATATAAGACCAAGCAATTAAGCGCACCGCTGCTTCTTGAAAAAAAACTTGTTTTGCCGCCAACTCCCCATAGGCAATTGCTTGAAAAAACTGCTTTTCCTCAAATGCCATTTGACCCACTTGTAACTGCGCTTTCCCCAAACAATGTTGGTATTGTTCTGATTGAGGCGCTATCGCCACCGCGCGCTCAAAACAGCCCACTGCTTTCTGAAAATCACGTTGCCCCACGAAGCTCAACCCCAAACCATACCAGGCTGCCGCACAATGGGGTGATCGCGACAAAACCGTCTCAAATGCCCGGTTTGAAGCTCCCCAAGCCTTATCCGCCAAGCAGGCAAACCCTTGTTTTAGTTGATCGTCTTGATCCATATTTTGGTTGCCTTGCAAATATTGATACACTATGCCCACAGTCGTTTAAATAAGCCCTTTTTACTTATGATTATTCAACCTAAAATCCGTGGTTTTATCTGCACAACCGCTCACCCTGTTGGCTGTTACAAAGCCGTTGAAACACAGATCCATTACGTAAAAAAGCAAGGCCCTTTTACTGGCCCCCAAAAAGCCCTAATCATTGGCGCCTCCACGGGGTATGGTTTGGCGAGCCGCATTACAGCCGCTTTTGGTGCTGGTGCAAAAACCATCGGAGTTTTTTTTGAAAAAGAAGCCGATGACAAGCGCACCGCCACAGCAGGTTGGTATAATACAGCGGCTTTTGAAAAAATCGCTCACCAAGAAAATCGCTATGCTAAAAGTTTTAATGGCGACGCTTATTCCAATGAAATGAAGCAACAAGTGGCTGCGCTCATCCGTCGTGATTTAGGTCAAGTGGATTTAGTCGTTTACAGCTTAGCTTCTCCTCGCCGTACCCACCCTGATACCGGCGAAACTTACGCTTCTGTGCTTAAACCCATTGGTCGCCCCTTTACCAGCAAAACAGTTGATGCCTTTCGTGGCGAAGTTAAAGAAGTCACCATTCCCCCTGCTTCTGAGGCAGAAGTTGCCAACACCATCACCGTGATGGGCGGTGATGATTGGGAAAGATGGATCGACTTTCTTGCGAAAGAAAATCTCTTGGCCACGGGTGTAAAAACCATTGCCTACTCTTATGTTGGACCCTCGCTCACTCACGCAGTCTACAAAGAAGGCGCTATTGGCAAAGCAAAAGAAGACCTACTCCACACTGCACACAAACTTCATGCCAAGCTCCAAGCACAACAAGGGCAAGCGCTCCTCTCTGTCAACAAAGGGTTGGTCACACAGGCCAGCGCAGCCATTCCTGTTGTCCCACTCTATATTTCTTTGCTCTACAAACTCATGAAAGAAAAAGGCACCCACGAAGGCTGTATCGAACAAATGTATCGCTTGTTCCATGATTTTCTTTATGCACCCCACCCAAAGCAAGATGAACAAGGGCAAATTCGTATTGATGATCTTGAAATGCAAGCAGACATTCAACAAAAAATTGCTGCACTTTGGCCACAAATCACAACAGAAAACTTAACACAACTCACCGACATTGAAGGCTATCGCAACGACTTCTATCGTTTATTTGGCTTTAACATCCCCGGTGTAGATTACAATGCAGAAGTAGACCCTAACGTCAAAATCGATTCACTGTACTAACATAGTGCTAAGCCACTGCGACAAACACAGTAACTCTTCTTGGTTGATCGTGTGATCAAACGCAAATTCATGCCACGCCACTTCGCAGCCTACGTCTTGTAATTGTTCGCGTGCCATCTTTGCCCAGGCTAAAGGCAATACCTCATCGTGCGTGCCATGCGCTAAAAACACAGGCAATGAGCGATGCAGGGGCGCCAAGCTATCGGCAATGGGCAAATAAGTTGATAAGCCTATGACCCCACCAATGCGTTGTGCACAGTGCAATCCTGCAAACAAGGCTAACGCACCGCCTTGCGAAAAACCCCCCAGAAAAATACGTTGATAAGGTATGCCATGCTGATGCTCTTGATCAATCAACCCATCAAGATAGGTTTTTGCCTCTAAAATGCCTTCTTTATCTTGGCGTGAAGTCGCAGACAACCCTAAAATGTCATACCATGCGGGCATTAACATGCCTCCATTTAAAGTCACCGGCATTAAAGGCGCATTAGGAAAAACAAAACGGATGTTTTTTTCTGGCAATTGTAAATAATTCGCAACTTCTGATAACTCAGCCGCATTCGCGCCTAACCCATGTAACAAAATTACACTGGCAACCGGCATTTTATCAGGCTGTATTACTACTTTTTCTCGATCAAACTTTTTAATATGTCGCATACCCTACACATTCCTCACGATAAAATTGTTTTGTCTCCAAACACATTGCTGTTAAACAACCACCCCATACGCATCCCGTATCTAGCGCAGTAACATGGGGTGAATGGATGCTACCTTCTAACGCAGACCAGTGCCCAAACAAAATAGACACCGCCTGACTACGTCGCCACGGCACATCAAACCAAGGCATCAGATGTGCCGGCTGTGAACCCAGCGGGCCTTTATACTCTAAATGCAAATGACCCGCCACATCACAAAAACGTAAACGGGTGAAGCAGTTTAATATGAAGCGCAAACGATCATAACCTGACAACGCATCTGACCAGCAGACAGGCTCATTGCCATATAACTGCTGCAATAACTGCAAATAAGCAGGCCCGCTTAACGCCGCCTTCACTTCATCTGCGCATTGCTGCGCTTGCAATAAATCCCATTGCGGCGCCAACCCTGCATGCACCAACATATACTGCAAAGCAGCATCATAATGCAAAAAAGGGTGTTGCCTTAGCCACGCACACAACTCAGCCGCATCTGCTGCTTCCAACACATCGGTAAACGTATCTAATTTATTTAAAGGCACTACTTTTTCATATACCGCTAACAAGTGGATATCATGATTGCCCAACACTATTTTGGTATGCGGCAAATCACGCACAAAACGCAATACCTCTAATGAGTGCGGGCCACGATTCACTAAATCACCGCATAACCATAAAGTATCGCTTTGCGCATTAAACTTTATTTTGGTTAAAAGCCGACGAAATGCATCATAACAACCTTGAATATCCCCTATTGCGTAAGTTGCCATCTCATAGGCCCGTTTTAGGGCGTACATTTGCCTGTGTTGGCGCTACTGTTGTAGTGGTTGCACCCAACAAATGTGCCGCCACCAACGGCGCAACAACTCCACCCACCAACTGCAAAGTACGGTTGACCTCTGGCAATGCATTTCTTTTTTGAAATACTAAATAAGGATTTCGCAGCAACATCCCTTGTTTCATCCCCGCTTCACCAGGACGTTCATTGCGGTAAGAAAACATATATTCATTGTCCGCCCCCGCCAAGGTAAAACCCAACCCTGAAAATTGTTTGCGGATCATTTCTGGATCTTTATATTGCGTATGGATATCTGAAAATTGTCTAAAGAGATCACTTGTAAGAAAGACCCCTTCACCCACACGATGCACCATGGAATCGGATTGATTCACAGTTAATGCCCCTGAATCCATTTGTTTAAGCAGCCAACGGAAAAAAGCCAGCCCTGCAGCTGCCGTGGCAGGCACCGTTGCCTGCTTACGCGCTGCAACATCCCCTACCATATTTTCAGGCGCAAGCTCTGTTAAAGGCGTTTCTTTGTTACGCTCCGCTTCTTTACTTGCTTCAATTTGATCAACACCGCCACGCAAGAAAAAATTATCTGATTGCTTTTTATCAAGAAACCGCTGCATGGCTTGCGATTGTTTAGTAATCTCTTCTGCATAACTTGCAATCGCATTACCATATTTCTCCCAAAACCCCTCTTCTGGTTGACCCAACGCTTCTAGGGGCTGCTCAAGATTAAAATAATTTGCAAGCGCTTGCGCATCTGCCAGAGGAATAATCGTTAATAGCGCATTGGGTTGGCGTATATCTTCTTTAAACATCGCAAACCACGTTTCTAAAATTTCTCGATCTTGCGCAATCCAAGCAAAACCCTCTTGAGTCGTAATTAATTTGTCTTTTTGCGCCATTAACTCTTTTAGCGTTGCACCCATCATTAACTGACGCGCCAACAAAGGCGTTACCATCGTACGCAAAAAATCCCAATTTTCTTTTTCAAAAATATATTTGTAATGCGTGCCCTGCCCTACCATTGCGCCTTCATAAGGATGCCAACGCTTAATCGCCACCCCCTCTTTATTACAAATCATGACACTCACTTTGGTTGCCAATCGCCCCACATCGTAAAGGAGTGCAGCCGAAAAAATGACATAGCGCAACATCGCCTGTTTCAATAGATTTTCTTTTGTATCCCCCTCTACAGGAATAAAACTACGACTGATGGCCAACGCACGCACCGCTCTTTCTAGCCCATGATCAAGCAACCCCCCTGCGTAAGGGTAATAGCCACTTTTTGTTTCAGGTAATTGCTGGGCAAACTCAGCAAACAAATGCACTAACTTGACATACAATGCTTGGTATTCTTTGGCGGGTAACATCGATAAGGAGGGTAGAATCTTCAATAACTGCTGGCGCCGTTCCGTTTCTAATAACGCTGTTGCCGACAGAATCGGCAATAAAGCAGGCTCCGTTAGATCAGGCTTTTCTTTTTTTTGATCGCCATGTTTATGCAACACTTGTCTTGAACCTTGAAACATAAAAATGCCTCTCAAAACTCAAAATGGTTATTTTAACATAAAAAATGATTTTAAATTCAAAACCAGACCTTCTTTATGGTAAAAAATCAGCCTTTTTGCGCCTTACTTAACGTGAGTTCGACATAAGAAATAAAAATTAAAGCGAGCATTAAATCCAAGATTTATGTTAAAAATTTCAACAAAATTGGGAACGTATTAGACATACGTGACCTATTTTGTTGGAATTTTTAACGTGAAGATTGGATTTTAAGACGAGGCTTTAAATTTATTTCTTATGCCGAACTCACGTTACTTAATAGCATCTCTCCAATCAACATAATTGCACCCACCGTAATTGCTGCGTCAGCAATATTAAATGTCGCAAAATGCCAATGCTGGATATGAAAATCAATAAAATCAATTACATACCCATACAAAAAACGATCCCACACATTGCCTATCGCCCCGCCCAAAATAAGTGACAGCGCACACGCAGCCCACCGCTGATGATAAGGTAGTTGAATCAACCAAACTAACACCATGGCACTCACTGCTATCGCAACACCGGTTAAAAAATAGTATTGCCAATGCGCCCCTTGGCTAAGCAAACTAAATGCAGTGCCTTTGTTGTAAGCCAACATCATATTGAGCACAGGTAACACCGACCTAGGTTCTCCTAACACCAAATGATGCATCACATAGTATTTTGCAACTTGATCACCCAACACAACCAACAATGACAAAATAACCCAATATAAATTCTTTCTTTTTCTTTGCATTGCTTCACTCACCTTTAAATTGCTTGGAATACTTTTTTAATTTTTTCTAACGCTTTATCCATCAATGCCCTTGTTATCACCAAGGGCGGCGCAAAACGTACCACTGTTTCATGCGTTTCTTTACTTAACACCCCTTCAGCCATCAAGCGCAAACAAACTTCTCTTGCGCGAATGCGTTTAGGATCAAATTCCACCCCTACAAACAACCCTTTCCCCCGCACAGACGTAATGGCGGAACAATTTATTTTCTTTAATGCTGTCATTAAATATTCGCCCATGACACAGGCGTTTTCTGCAAGTTTTTCATCTATGAGCACATGCAGTGCGGCCAACCCTACCGCTGCAGCCAAAGGATTCCCGCCAAATGTACTGCCATGATCGCCCGGCGTAAAAACATCCATGACAGATTTTTTTGCCACAAACAACGATACAGGCAACATCCCGCCACCCAACGCTTTACCTAATGTAATCGCATCAGGTTGCACGGATTCATGCATACACGCTAACAATTTTCCTGTACGTCCTAACCCTGTTTGAACCTCATCACAAATCAATAACACGTTGTGCTGCTGACAAAGCGCAGCGCATTGTTTGAGATAGCCCTCAGGCGGCACAATAATGCCTGCTTCACCTTGAATGGGCTCCACCAAAAAAGCAGCTGTATGTGGCGTTATCGCATCCGCCAATGCATTTGCATCACCATAGGGAATAAGCTTAAAACCAGGCGTTAAGGGGCCAAAACCATTTTTATACTGTGGCTCCGATGACATGCTAATGACCGTTGTGGTACGACCATGAAAGTTACCTTTACACACCACCACTTCTGCTTTATCCGCCGGCACTCCCTTCACCGTATAAGCCCACTTTCGAGCCGCCTTAATTGCAGTTTCAACCGCTTCAGCACCCGTATTCATCGGTAATGCGCGGTCAAAACCCGTGAGTTGGCATATTTTTTCTAAAAAAGGCCCTAATCTATCGGTATGATAAGCACGTGATACAACAGCAAGTTGTTGCGCTTGCGCTATGAGCGCATCCACAATGCGCGGATGACAATGTCCATGGCTCACAGCCGAATAAGCCCCCATCATATCAATATATTCTTTACCCTCCACATCCCACACAACACAACCTTTGCCGCGCGTTAATACCACAGGCAAAGGCTTATAATTATGTGCCCCATATTCGTCTTCTAAGTAAGTGGCTTGTCGTGCTTTCTCAGACATAACAATAACGCTCCTATTAACTTCTCCGTTTTTTTATCCTGATCCTGTGTTGGATCAAATTCTGCAATTTCCACACCCACTAACTTGGGTTGATCTTGCAGCAATGCCAGCGCATCACATAATGCGTTACCCGCAATGCCGCCTGGCACAGCAATACCCGTACCAGGCGCGTCCTGTGGATCAATTGCATCTATATCAATACTGACACCCCACCCCACTGTATGCTGCGTCACACGCTCTATTGCTTCTGCTAAGATGGCTTTCATCCCTCGCCTGGCAACCTCTGTCATATCATAAACTTTCACTTTTAACCTTTCGATGAATGCTTTTTCCTCTGGCTCAAAACTCCGAACACCAATAAAGCAAAGATTTTCTGGCTTTATCTTCGGCGCATCCCCCATTAAATGGGTCAACGAAAATGCGCCATGCCCCAACAAACTTGCGACCGGCATCCCATGAATATGGCCTGAACTCGTTGTTTGCGGCGTATGCGAATCCAAGTGAGCATCTATCCAAACTAACCCCATCTCTCCTTTTGATTGTAGTGCAGCAGCTGCCCCACTCCAGGTCCCCACAGCACAAGCATGATCCCCCCCTACTGTGACAAAAAAGCGCTGTGTTTCTACTAGATTTTTAACCACCTTTGCCAAGCGGGTATTTATCTCTGTCACGCAGGCCAATGTATTTTCACAAGACGGATCAGGCTTCAACATTGCCACCCAATCCCATACTACCCCAGCCATTTGCAACTGTTGCTCAACCTGCACTGAGCGCGCCAACCGCAAAGGTCCTTGGCTACAACCCGAGCTAGCAGCAGCCATACCCGACGCAACGCCTATCATATTAAGCATGCTTACTCCTGAGTAATCTCAAAAAAAAAGGCACCCTAGGTGCCTTTCATTTACAACCACAAAAATAACTAGTTCTTTTTGTCAGTGCTGTCAGCCACGCTGGTACGCGTACCATATTTTTGGCGGAATCGATCAACACGGCCGCTGGTATCTACAATTTTCTGCTTACCCGTATAAAACGGGTGACACTGTGAACACACTTCTAAATGAAGGGCTTCTTTGCTCAACGTAGAACGCGTTGTAAAACGGTTACCGCAAGAACACTCAACGGTAATGTCATGATATTTAGGGTGAATTTCTGCTTGCATAACGTCCTCAAAATCCCGGCTTTAAAAAGGCTGCTATCATAACCAACCCACCCCTATTACGCAAGCAGAACCTTTTATGATACCCTCTTTGACTTTCATTATTTCTCACTTTTTTACGAGGTTTTTATGGACGTTCTCGCTAAGATCAAAGAACAAATCACCAGCAACCCTATTATTCTTTACATGAAAGGGTCTCCCCAACACCCTCAATGCGGCTTCTCAAAAAAAGCGGCTGACATCTTAATAAACTGCCAAGCAGAATTCGCTTATATCGACGTGCTAGACAACCCAGAGATTCGCGCCACACTTCCTGGCTATGCTAACTGGCCTACCTTTCCTCAACTGTATATTCAAGGCGAATTAATTGGTGGCTGTGATATCATGACCGAGCTCGCGCGCACTGGCGAGCTGCAAGCAAAAATAAAAGCGATTGCTAACTAATACTAATTTTATTCTAGGAGTAAAAAATGAGCGTTCTTGTAGCCAGAAAAGCCCCGGACTTTTGTGTTTCTGCTGTTGACCCAGAGGGGCAGATCATCAGCAATTTCAAACTGCATCAAGCCATTGAAGGCAAATATGCTCTGCTCTTTTTCTATCCGCTTGACTTTACCTTCGTATGCCCTTCTGAGTTAATTGCGCTGGATCATCGCATGAGCGAGTTCACCTCACGCCACGTTGAAGTCATTGGCATTTCTATTGACTCTCAATTCACTCACCACGCTTGGCGTGAAACACCTATTAATAAAGGTGGCATTGGCAAGGTGGGATACACTTTAGCGGCTGATGTGCAACATTCCATTTGTCAAGCTTATGGTGTTGAACATCCTGAAGCCGGTGTTGCCTTCCGCGCCGCTTTTATTATTGATCGCAAAGGCGTCGTTCGCGCACAAGTGGTTAACGATCTTCCAATTGGTCGAAATATTGACGAATTACTGCGTTTGGTTGATGCACTGCAATACACCGAAGAACACGGCGAAGTTTGTCCCGCAGGCTGGAAAAAAGGCGCACCTGGCATGAAGGCAACACTCGATGGTGTAGCACGTTACCTTGCCGATAACGCAAAAGAATTATAGTAAAATCGTATGTTGCATCCTCAATGTAACATGATTAGAATGGCTAAGACGTTTCAAGTAATGTCACCAGAAATGAGCAAAAAAACCGCTTATTTTTATGCGTAAAAACAAAACAACGTTGTGCGCAAAAAAAGTCTGTTGACATTAATTCTGTTGTTTGAAATAGTTTTTCGCAAGCATGAATTAATATTTTGTGCTATAAGGTTTTTGTAAAAGAATGCTGTTAGCATCAAGAACAACATTCTTGAACAACGTGTGTAAGACAGGGGTTTGCATGTTGGGAAGCGGTGCAATTTCCCGGTGTAGAATCAGTTTCTTTGAAGCTGTTTTAACAAGGAAGCTAAAAAGTAGTTAGGAAGTCACGCAAGGTGGGATGTTTACTGAGCGAACTACCGTTTCCCTAGTAGACTTAAACCAATAGTAACAAGGAGATTCACAAGCATGAACTTAAAACCGATAGTTGCTTCAATGTTGGTTCTGGCTAGCGTCCCTGTAGTGGCAGCAGCTTCAGACAATGCCAATACACAAGCGCAACTTGATGCAATGAAGGCAAATGTTGCTAAATTGCAATCAATTGTTGATCAGAACAACCCAGGTGGTTTCGCACAGCCTGATAACTGGTGGAACCGTATTACATTAAGTGGTCAAGTGTTGGTTGATGGCGCGTTCAGTAATAGAAACGCAACTACCGCTACCGGCAACCCAAGAGCTGCCTCCCCTGGCAACTCATTCGTACAGTATTCCGGTGCCAGCACATTCAACGTAGACTCTGCAAATCTCTTCATTGACGCCAATGTAAGTGATTATACCCGAGCCCATGTTGACTTGGCTTATACCGCAGGGGCGCTAAATTCCACGCATTATTACCAGATCGCGCAAGTTAATCCTAACGAAGCCTATGTTGTATTAGGTAACTTTAATAAATATCCTTTCTACCTCATGGCTGGTCAACAATATGTACAATTTGGTGAATACGACCGTTATCCACTGGTTTACAGCTTCACCCAATTGTTAAGTCAAACACAACAAGTGGCTGCAACAGCAGGCTTTATCGATGCGGGCACAGGCATTAACGCGGCTGTGTTCGGATTTAAAGGTTTAAGCCCACTTCCAGGCGCTACAGTTGCTTCTGTGCAACAAATCCGTAACTACGGTGGTAAGTTAGGCATCAAAAACACTTACGACAACTGGGGTTACGGTGCCAGCGTTGATTACTTGAACAACATGGCGGATGTTCAATACTTCGGTACTGTTATGACCAACTACCGCAACGCTGTTCACGGTATTGCGTTTGATGGCGACCTTACCGGTGGTCCATTTGATGCAAAACTCCGCTACGTTCAAGCACTCAATCACTTTGTTAGCGGTGACGTAAACTACTGGAACAACGGCACTGTGCAAGGTGAAGGTGCCAAACCTTGGGCGGCAGGCCTTGACTTAGGTTATGGTTTCTTGGCCATGCAACACCAATCTCGTGTAGGCATCAGCTATCAACAATCAGGTCAAACCTCCGCTGTTGGTACTTATGGTCTGCCTCAAAACAGATACGAAGCGCAATATATTGTAAACGTTTCACGTTTTACAGACCTAGGCTTCGATCTTTACTATGACAAAGACTGGGGTGCTTCCCAAGGTGGTACAGACAATAACGCAACCACGGGCGTTATCCGTTTGGGTGTTAAGTTCGCTTAATCACTTCCGCCGAACAAAAAAGCCCGCCGCAAGGCGGGCTTTTTTTTGCCTATAGCTATCCGCTCTCGCCTCAGGAGAGGAACTTGCATCGGGCCTAAAGTTGAACTATAGTGTTCAGTAGTGGGTATTTGTGGCAAAAAGTGGGAATTAATGGGGCTATCATCATGTTTCGTGGACTTTATGCCGTCAGTCTTGACGCTAAGGGGCGACTTGCCATCCCCTCCCGCTTTCGTGAAAAATTAGACCACCGCGATATAAAAGAATTAGTTATCACCATCGATACTGAATCCCCCTGTTTATTGCTTTATCCTTTGCCTGACTGGGAAGTCATTGAAGCAAAGTTAGAGAGTTTGCCCAGTTTTAACCCAGCAACACGGCGTATTCAACGTTTGCTGATCGGCCACGCAACAGAACTAGAACTAGACAGCCATGGGCGAGTATTGTTACCTGCGCTTTTACGCCAACATGCAACCCTAGATAAGCATATTATGTTTGTTGGGCAAGGCAAGAAATTTGAGCTATGGGATGAACAACAGTGGCACACCTACCGAGAAAAATGGCTGGAAGAAGAAGCAAATCCTGCTGAAGCGGTACCCACAGAACTAAAATCACTCTCACTATAGACACACTATGAATGATACACATCAATCTGTCTTAACGGCAGAAGTGGTAAAGAACTTAGTCACTGACATCGATGGGATTTATATCGATGCCACCTATGGGCGAGGAGGACACAGTGAAGCTATCCTCCACGCACTAGGACCTGCAGGAAAGCTCATTGCGATTGATCGCGACAGTGAGGCGGTAGAGGATGCAAAAAGAAGATTAGGCCATGATAAACGTTTTCAAATTTATCGTTGTGCCTTTAGTAGCATCCCCGATATTACAACGCCGCTCGGCTTAACTGGCAAGATTGCAGGGATTTTACTGGATTTGGGGGTGTCGTCACCGCAACTAGACAACCCCGAACGTGGGTTTAGTTTCTCCAAGGATGGAGCATTAGACATGAGGATGGATCAACGACAAGCATTGGAGGCCAGAAGCTGGATTAACGCTGTTTCTGAGCGTGAACTTTGCGACGTCATTAAAACGTATGGCGAAGAAAAATTTGCCAAACGGATTACCAAAGCGATCGTTGCAAGCCGACGCCTCTCCCCTATTCTGACAACGAAACAGCTAGCCGATATCGTGTCCGAAGCGCATCCTTCTTGGGAAATTGGGCAACACCCAGCAACAAAGACGTTCCAAGCCATTCGGATTTTTATTAATCAAGAACTCGATGAATTAAAAATCTGTCTTGAAAAATGCGTTGATGTATTAGCTACTGGCGGACGCTTGGCTGTCATTAGCTTTCATTCCCTAGAAGATCGATTTGTAAAACGCTTCATCCGGCAGCAAAGTGTAGGAAATCCTTTACCAAAAGAAATTCCTTTATCACACGCGCCGGGGTTTTCACCCAGGTTGGCTAAAATTGGCGGGGTTATCAGACCCAGCATTACCGAAATCCAAGCAAATCCACGCTCACGAAGTGCGATTATGCGAATAGCGGAGAAATTATAATGAACACGGCAGCTAAGGCTTTAGCGCAAAACAATCTTACTTCTCTTGTCGGTATCAAAGCACTCGTTTTTTCTAAAACAATGCTCTACAGCACCGGCATGGTCACAGCACTCTTATTAAGTGCACTCGGCATCATCTATGTTAAAGAACAACAGCGAGGCTTGCTAAGTGATGTCTCTCGCCTACAACAGGTGCAAAATAAACTACAAGTGAGGCAAGGCCAATTACTTTTAGAAGAAAACACCTTGATGGCACAGCATCGCTTAGAAACAGTGAGCCAAGAAACACTGGGCATGACTTTACCTAAAACAACAAAAGTGATTTTAGTGACTCGCTGATTATCGATGCATAATAAAAAATTACCTTTTAGCTGGCGTTATTGGTTTCTCAGCGGCCTGATTAGTTTGGCTTTCTTGGGTATTGCCTGGCGACTGATAGATCTTACCCTCTTCGATCATGATTTTTTACAAAAACAAGGGGATGCACGCTCATTACGCATCATCCCATTGCCTGCCCATCGCGGCATGATCTTAGATCGTCACGGCGAGCCCTTGGCAATCAGTTCACCTGTTTTGTCTGTGTGGGTTAATCCCAAAACATTTAATACCAGCATACCCACCCTGCCTGCCTTAGCGCAGTCACTGGATCTCAACACAGCGCAATTACAACAAAAACTCAGCGACAACCAGCAACGTTCGTTTTTATATCTCAAACGTCAACTCCCCCCTACCGTTGCAAACAAAATCAAAGCATTACAAATACCCGGCATTTATTTTTTGGAAGAATATCGTCGCTATTACCCAGAAGGAGAAACCATCGCGCAGTTACTAGGTTCAACGAATGTAGATGATCAAGGGCAAGAAGGCATTGAGTTAAGTTACAACCCTTGGTTAGAAGGCGTACCTGGTTTAAAGAAAGTAGCAAAAGATCGCTTAGGCCATGTTGTCGATGAATTTGAAACACTCCGCGCACCCAAACCAGGCAATGCACTGACACTCAGCATTGACAAACGCATACAATATATTGCTTACCATGCACTGCAAATAGGGGTTGAAAAATATCACGCAGAAGCTGGCAGCATTATCGTGATCGATCCTCGCAACAATGAAATTTTAGCTTTAACCAATTACCCTTCATTCAATCCTAACTTACGTACAACACCCAGCGCTGATCACCGTAATCGCGCTGTGACAGATGTATTTGAGCCTGCCTCCACCCTTAAAACCTTCAGCGTTGCCAATGCGCTTAATAGCGGGAAATTTCAGCCCTACTCTCAGGTTGACACAGCACCCGGCTGGATATCCGTTGAGGGTAAACGCGTGCAAGACATTCATAACAAAGGCTTGCTGACATTAACCGACGTATTAAAATATTCTAGCAACGTAGGTATCACTAAAGTGACGCTTTCTCTTCCGTCAAATAGCCTTTGGACATTGCTACATAAGCTCGGGTTTGGCCAACTCAGTGACTTACAATTACCTGGCGAAAGAGCAGGCGCGCTCGAAAATCATTTCATTTGGCATCCATTTACTTTAGCGACCCTGTCTTTTGGTTATGGCATGAATAATACTGCCCTACAATTAGCGCAGGCTTACGCTGTCATTGCCCATCAAGGCATTAAAATCCCACTCTCATTAACCCCCGTCACTGAACCACAAAAAGCAACACGTGTTTTTGATGAAAAGACCGCCCGCGCTTTGCTGAGCATGATGCAAACTGTGGTAGAAAAAGATGGCACAGCACCGTTGGCACGCGTACCAGGCTACGCTGTTGCAGGCAAAACAGGCACAGGCAAACGCGTAGGTGCACAAGGTTATTTAAAACATAACTACAACAGTAGTTTCGTTGGCATTGTACCTGCCGAACATCCCCATTTATTAATTGCGGTTGTGTTATATAATCTCGCCGGAAATGTTTACTACGGCGGCTATACTGCAGGGCCTATTTTTGCAGAGGTTGCTGGACAAACACTTCACCTATTGGCCATTCCACCCACTGAAGATAGCACCCCCACATGACAATCACCCTCGCCCGCTTATTAAAAGACATTATGCCGCTCCCTGCGTCATTGGATGTGCCTTGTCAAGGTTTAACGCTAGACTCGCGCACACTCAAAAAAGGGGACGTGTTTTTTGCATTATCTGGCACACAGCAACAAGGTCATGCCTTTGTGCAGGATGCCCTCCGCAAAGGCGCTGCTGCTATCTTGATAGATACCACGGCCACTTCGCACATAGACACCCTCGATCACACCCCTTGTTTATCGATTCAAGATCTTCATAAAAAACTAGGCATGATTGCTAGCCGCTTTTATCAACACCCTGAACACGCGTTATCGCTCATCGGCATCACGGGCACCAATGGTAAAACGTCTTGTTCCCATTTTATTGCGGATGCACTACACCATCATGGCCACCCTTGCGGCATCATTGGCACACTCGGCTATGGTTTATATGGCCAATTACGCCCGCTGTCTCACACCACCCCCGATATTTTCACGCTCTATCGCTTGCTCGCAGAGTTACGTGACAAGGGCGCCAAAACCGTTGTGATGGAAGTTTCTTCTCACGCATTAAAACAAGCACGCATTCAAGGTCTCACTTTTAAAATTGGCCTCTTCACAAACTTAACGCAAGATCACCTGGATTATCACGGCACCCTCGCAGACTACGCGGCTTGTAAGCGCACATTATTTGAAGATTACCCCCTCTCCTACGCCATTATTAACCACGATGATCTGTATGGTCAGCAGTGGTTGCACACCCTCAAACACATCGAAACATTTACTTATTCATTACAAAATAAAGCGCTCTCCTCAACACACGCTGTGCAAGCACAACATTTCAGTATTGATATTCAAGGTATCAAGGCCGGCTTAAAAACCCCTTGGGGCGAAGGAGTATTACACAGCCATCTTATCGGTCAGTTTAATCTTTACAATCTCTTGGCCACCCTCACTGCATTGGGCATTTATCAATTGCCATTGTCTGACATCTTGAATTACTTAAGTAAATTACACCCTGTGCCAGGTCGCATGGAAAAAATAGGCGGACAAGGTCAACCTTTGGTGATCGTAGATTACGCACACACGCCTGACGCCTTACAAAAAACCTTGTCTTTATTAAAAGACTATTGTGCAGGTGAATTGTGGTGTGTCTTTGGCTGTGGCGGCAACCGCGACAGCAGCAAACGCCCCTTGATGGGCGCTATTGCAGAGCAATATGCAAATAACATCCTCATTACAGATGACAATCCCCGTTTTGAAGAAGCAAAAAACATTGCACAGGATATTTTGGCTGGTTTTCAAGACCCAGCAAAAGCCACCATAGAACACGATCGTCGTCGCGCGATTTTTCATGCGGTCAGCTGCGCGCAACAAGAAGATATCATTTTAATTGCTGGTAAAGGCCATGAGTGTCACCAACAAGTGGGAGATAAAAAAAACCCTTTCAGCGATCACATTGAAGCAAAACTCGCCCTAGAAAATCGGATAGAAAAGTTATGATGCATCTTCACGCAATATGCGCCCTACTCCATGCTCCCGCACCCCAAAAAGAAAATATTGAATTCACAGGCATTAGCATCGACTCACGTACTTTACAAGCAGGGCATTTATTTATTGCTATTCGCGGCACTCGATTCGATGGCCATGCTTATCTGGCACAAGCGATACAGCAAGGTGCACGTGCAGCAGTGGTTGATCACCCCATTGAAACAACGTTGCCTTTGATCATCGTGCCTAACACCACACACGCCTTAGGCGTCATTGCACAGGCGTGGCGGCAACAATTTTCATTACCTGTTGTTGCCCTGACAGGCAGCTGCGGCAAAACCACGACCAAGTCTATTTTGGCGCACATTCTTGAACAAATAGCCCCCACTTTATCTACACAAGGCACGCTCAATAATGAAATTGGCGTGCCACTGACGCTGTTACAACTGACTCAGCAACATCAATTTGCCGTCATAGAGTTAGGCACTAACCATCCTGGCGAGATTGCTTATATTGCTGGGCTTACGCAACCTAACATCGCGCTCATTACCAATATCACACCCGTACACCTAGCAGGATTTGGTTCATTGGCAGGCATTGCCGCAGAAAAAAGCACGCTTTATAACGCACTTTCTAAAAACGGTATTGCCATTTTAAATCAAGCAGATGCTTTTTTTTCTGAATTCAAACAACAAAATAGCCAGCGCACTTGCTTAAGCTTTGGATTGCACCCCCACAACGATGTTTATGCAACACATTGTCACACCACCACAGCGGGCTTCCCCGCTTTTACTTTGCATTATCGTCAAGAAACAGGGGATGTCGTGTTACCGTTACTCGGGCAACACAATATCTTAAATGCTTTGGCCGCAGCTTGTGCCGCATTGGCATTATCGATTCCGTTCACTGCCGTACAAACAGGCTTATGCACTGTTAAAGCTGTCAATAAACGCATGAATAAGCGCACCACTTTTAATGGCGTCACCCTGATTGATGATACTTACAACGCCAACCCCACTGCGTTTTTGGCCGCCATTGATTTTCTACTACAACAAAAAGGTAAAAAAATTTTAGTTGTCGGTGATATGGGCGAGCTAGGCCCTGACGCTGCTTTTTATCATGCGCAACTGGGGCAACAAGCCAAAGAAAAAGGCGTTGATTATTTATTTGCAGTGGGTGAATTATCCAGTCACACCGTAGAGGCCTTTGGTGAAAACGCAAAACATTTTTTAGATAAACCCTCCCTCATTCGTTACTTGCGACAAATGATGAACCCAGAACATATCCTTCTGGTCAAAGGGTCGCGCAGTGCCAAAATGGAAGAAGTTGTTGAAGGACTACTGTAATTTAGGAGAATAATACACATGTTTCTATGGCTCTTTGCCTGGCTTGCGCAATTCTGTCATGGCTTTAGCGTTTTTCAATACATCACTCTCAGAGTCATCCTCAGTGTGTTAACGTCGCTCGCTATTGCACTGCTCTGTGGCCCTGCTTTAATTCGCTGGTTGCGCCATTACCAAGTCGGGCAAGCCGTCCGCAGTGATGGTCCGCAAACACACTTGTCCAAAGCGGGTACCCCCACGATGGGGGGTGCCCTCATCCTCATCGCCATCACCCTCACAACACTATTATGGGCAAACCTTCATAATCGTTATATTTGGATTGCACTGATGGTCATGCTAGGGTTTGGCGCCATTGGTTGGGTGGATGATCAACGTAAAGTCATCTACAAAAACTCCAAAGGCTTATCTGCGCGCGCTAAATTTTTTTGGCAATCTTTATGGGGCTTAGGTTGCGGCATTTTACTGTATTACACAGCACAAACTGCCGCTGAAACACAGCTGCTCATTCCCTTTGTGAAAGACTGGGCCTTACCGCTGGGTTATTTTTTTATTGTTTTCGTTTACTTGGTTATCGTCGGCACGAGCAATGCCGTGAATCTAACAGATGGCTTAGATGGCTTGGCCATCCTCCCAACCGTCATGGTGGCAGGCGCACTCAGTATTTTTGCCTATGTCACCGGCCATATCACCTTTGCACATTACCTCGGCGTGCCTTATGTTGCAGGCGTAGGTGAAATTGCCATTTTTTGCGGCGCCATTGTAGGTGCAGGCCTGGGTTTTTTATGGTTTAACACTTATCCTGCGCAAGTGTTCATGGGGGATGTCGGCGCACTCGGTTTAGGCGCTGCTTTAGGGGTTGTCGCAGTGTTTGTGCGACAAGAACTCGTGTTAATTATCATGGGAGGCGTGTTTGTCATAGAAACCCTCTCTGTTATCTTACAAGTCGCCTCTTTTAAAATAACCGGCAAACGTATTTTCAAAATGGCCCCGATCCATCATCACTTTGAATTAAAGGGTTGGCCTGAGCCGCGTGTCATCGTACGCTTTTGGATCATCACCGTGATTTTAGTATTGTGTGGCTTGGCCACGTTGAAGTTACGTTGAAAGATGAGATTGCAGCGCCAGAGGCGCTCGGTGAGGGTAACCGTTCACGGTGTGAAGTTGGATTTAAGTGAATACGCCATGGTGAGGCAAGGTGGATGAGCGATCTAATGAAAATTATTATAGGTTTAGGCATTACAGGCTTATCTTGCGCACGGTATTTCACACGCAAACAAACCCCTTTTCAAGTTGTTGATACACGCCCTACGCCGCCTTTGCTTGCTGAATTCAAACAATCATTTTCATCTATTCCGTTACACTTGGGCGGCTTGCACGAAAACCTCCTTGCACAAGCCGATGAAATCATTATCAGCCCGGGTATCTCACCTACATTACCCGCACTACAACGCTTACGTGCGCAAGGCGTTTCTATCATTGGCGATGTAGAGTTATTTGCACGTGAAGCCACCGCACCCATCATTGCTATCACGGGCTCGAATGCAAAAGGCACCGTCACAACTCTGGTAGGCAATATGATAAAAGCAGCTGGGCACACTGCATTAGTCGGCGGCAATATTGGCACACCTTGTTTAGATTTATTATTAGCCCCCACACCGGATGTTTATGTTTTAGAGTTATCTAGCTTTCAACTAGAAACCACTTTTTCGTTACACACACAAGCAGCCACGATTTTAAATATCAGCCCTGATCACTTAGATCGCCATGGCACCCTAGAAAATTATATTGCGGCCAAACAACGCATCTACACACAGTGTCAGTATGCCATTTACAATGGCGATGAGGTTGCTACGCACCCTATCACCCCTTGTCCACATCCACTGACCTTTGGCTTATCTTCTGATCGTTTTTCATATCATCTCATGCAAAAAGAAAGAGATATCTTTCTTGCGCATAAACAAACAGCCCTGATGCCTGTGCGAGATTTAAAAATTCGTGGCAAACATAACTGGGCGAATGCCTTGGCTGCCTTGGCGCTGGGCTCAACATTGGATTTGCCTGTTGAAGCCATGTGCACTGCATTAAAAACATTTTGTGGCTTACCTCATCGCTGTCAATGGATAGGCGAAATAAATCATGTTCCTTGGTTTGATGATTCAAAAGGCACAAACGTAGGTGCGACGCTCGCGGCAATCGAAGGTTTAGGCCCTACCCTCTCAGGTAAAATTGTTTTAATTGCAGGAGGGATAGGCAAAGGCGCTGATTTTCGCATTTTACAAACGGCTGTTGCTCAGTTTGTAAAAACCATCATTTTATTTGGGCAAGACGCCCCTTTGCTTGCGCAAGCATTACAAGATCACGCGCCGCTCATTCAAGTGAACACCTTGATGGCTGCAGCAACCGCTGCAAAACAACAGGCCTGCACAGGGGATGCGGTATTACTCTCCCCTGCTTGCGCTAGCTTAGATATGTTTAAAGATTACAACGATCGTGGCGAACAATTTGTAACGTGTTTTCAAGCTTTAAGTACGCCTGACTTACCATCACTAACGTGAGTTTGACATAAGAAATTGATACTCATTTTGCATTGATGATGCGATAATTTTTATCTTCACTATTGAATCTGAATCTTTTTAAACCTGCAGTGCCAAGCCCGCAAGGATAGGAAAGGTAATATGGCATGAGAAACATGGCAGCCACACAGGAAAGAGGCATAAAACCTACCGTCTTGTTTGATCGTTATTTATTATTGTCTGCCGCCATCATTGTATTCATGGGGTTGTTAATGGTCGCCTCGACCTCCATTAACTTATCTTCCCACTTCTATCATCACCCCTTTCGCTATCTCACTCGCCAAACAGCTTATTTAGCCCTTGGTCTTTTTTGCGCAGTATTCATCCTCAAAACCCCCGTTAAAACATGGCAGGCCTTTAGCCCTGCACTGCTCCTCTTAGGGTTGTTTTTACTGGTACTGGTGCTTATCCCTGGCATAGGCAAGCAAGTCAACGGTAGCATGCGCTGGTTGGGCGCAGGCCCTATTTCTATTCAAGTGTCTGAGTTGATGAAGCTTGGCATGGTCGTTTACCTGGCAAGCTATCTGGTGCGCCATCAAACAGAAATTCGCACACGTCTGATAGGCTTTATCAAACCCATGCTTATTTTGGTGATTATTTGCTGCTTATTACTCAAAGAGCCTGACTTTGGGGCTGCAACGGTGATTCTCACCACCAGCCTTGGCATGATGTTTTTAGCGGGCGCGCGCCTGGGGCAGTTTTTAGGTTTATTAGCCTTATGTTTATCTTCCCTTGCCATGCTGGCCATCTCTTCACCCTATCGCTTACAACGCCTAACGAGCTTTTTAAACCCTTGGGCCAACCAATTTGACAGTGGTTATCAACTCACCCAATCGCTCATTGCATTTGGTCGTGCAGGTTGGCTTGGCATGGGTTTAGGGGGCAGCATTCAAAAATTATTTTATTTGCCTGAAGCGCATACCGACTTTTTATTTGCCATCCTCACTGAAGAATTAGGCTTAATCGGCGGCCTCTTCATCATTGCCACCTATTTTTTGTTGGTCACACGCACATTTATCATCGGCCGCCAAGCGCAACAGGCACAAAAAACATTTGCAGCTTATGTCGCTTATGGCATTGGCTTATGGATAGGCTTGCAAGTGTTAATTAATATTGGCGTCAATATGGGCATCTTACCCACCAAAGGTTTAACACTGCCGTTGATGAGTTATGGGGGGAGCAGTATTTTAATTAACTGCGCTGCCATCGCATTATTAGTGCGCATCGATTATGAAACACGTAAAGCAAATTTAGGGTTAAATTTCTGAAGTTTATCAACATAAAAATATCAAACTGGCAAATCAATTTCTTGCAACGCTCAGGAAAAATGAAAAAGACTATCCTATGAATAAAAAACGTATTCTTATCATGGCAGGCGGCACAGGGGGGCATGTGTTTCCTGCCTTAGCCATTGCAGAAGCGCTACGCGAGAAAGGGCATGATGTCACGTGGTTAGGCACCCAACAAGGCATTGAAGCGCGGATCATACCCCAGGCCGGTTTTACCTTGCGCTTTATTACCATCGGCGGTGTGCGCGGCAAAGGCTTTCTCCAAACCTTGCTGAGCCCCTTTAAAATTGGGATCGCTACCTTTCAAGCATTTAAAATTATTCGCGCACTCAAACCAGATATCGTTATTGGCTTAGGGGGTTTTGCCAGCGGCCCTGGTGGCATTGCTGCATTCATGCAACGCATACCCTTATTCATTCATGAACAAAATGCCATACCGGGCATGACAAATTGGATGCTTGCGCATGTTGCCAAAAAAATCATGCAAGCCTTTCCTAATACCTTTCCACCACGCTATAAACCGATTTTAACGGGCAACCCAGTGCGCGCGCGCATTTTGCAATTGCCTTCCCCTGAAATACGTTTTCGCGAACGCCATGGCCCTTTACGTATTTTGCTACTCGGGGGAAGCGGCGGCGCACTGACGCTGAATCAAACACTCCCTGACACCTTGGCATTATTACCCCACACATCTTATGACGTGTGGCACCAAACAGGCATAACACACCTAACGTCCACGCAACAACGCTACGCCGAATTGGGCATCACACACATTAAGATTGATGCTTTTATTACGGATATGGCTGAAGCCTATGGGTGGGCAGACTTAGTGATTTGTCGCGCAGGGGCACTCACCATTGCTGAATTAGCAGCAGCAGGTGTTGCTAGTATTTTAATACCTTACCCTTTTGCCGTAGATGATCATCAAACTAAAAACGCCCTTTTCTTAGTAGAAAAAGGGGCAGCAATATTATTACCGCAATCACAATTAACCGCGCATCGCTTAGCACAAATCATTCAAACCACCTCGCGTGCGCAATTAATTGAAAAAGCAAAATCTGCTTATCAGCTACGCATAGTAGATGCAGCAGAACAAGTTATATCAACGTGCGAGATCAGCAATTACAATACGAGTAGTCGAGCATGAAGCTTCCAAACCTATAGACTTTGTCCAAAAGATAAAAACGAAAATACTATCAGCCAGCTACTTCATTGCTGAACCTATCAGATCAGGCTTTAGAGCATCTTCTAGTTCACACAGAATTCTTACGCTCATAGACACTAATTAAGGCTCCCTTCTCAATTAATTTATAATCATTCTTTACTGCATTAAAAATTTTCTGCATCTCACTCGCCATCAATATACTTCTACTCTTGCTATGAGCACTATTTAATTGTGGTGAATCAAGAGAATAATTAGGATCCGCAGAATCACCGATACGAATACCATTGATATCTGAATCAACAAAAAGATATTGGGGACGATCATGCAAAATAACATCTCCAACAGCCTTTGTTTCGCGGTCAGTTACAAGATAGAAGTTCAAACTTGGATAAGGCATAGCACTATACCTCTCCGATAAAAATGGAAGCAAACTATCGTATCGAGAAATAATATAAATTGCCCTACCTACACTATATCGATCAATCAACCGCACTGACTCAACAAAAACGGCAGGGTCCATTGTAGAGAGAAAGTGTGCCCGGTTAAAATCCCAACGATATAATTTATGATCGAGAAAAGTACGATTATAATCGCTTTCCTGAAGAAAATAATTACTTCCCGTATAGACAAGCAAAGGTATTGCAATAACTATCATGCCAAAAATTACTATTTTTTTTCTCACAACAGGTGGATAATAACAAGTCAGCAACTCTTTAAAGAGATAGGTTGCACAGAGCCAAAAAATTGGGCTCATCGCCAAGAAGTGACTGCTATCTGAGCATAAAATATAATAGAATATTAAAAATTGACTATACAAAAACAACAACAAAGCTACAAATAATGGTTTATGCTGTAACCCACACTTAAGCTGAACGTATAACATTGATGAATAACCAAGAAATATAGCAGCCAGCAAAGATAAAATATCCATTAGACCAGCACTGGACATGCCAACGCCTAAAAACATGTATTTACTAGTACTATCTTTTCCAGTTGCTATATGGAGATAATAACAAACCAATATAAATACTGCTCCAGCAGCCCCTACCACAAAGAAATTTATAAACTTTTTACTACTACAGACAACGTGCATCACTGTTGCCAAAGTAAGTGAAACCATCAGCATGGCACCAAATTCTTTATTAAGAACAACAGCAAGTAGCGCAACCAAATAGGATAATATTAGAAACACCGTGTCAAAACGTTTTGCGTAAATATACAAATAGAAAAAAATGATAAGTGGTAAATCTAGCAAGTGTCTTAATGGATTGAGACCCGGCCCCCATTTTATCCCAGGAAAACTAAGCATCAAGATTGACGCAACACTGAGAATAAACACCAGCGCAACCCATCGACTATCACGCAACAAAATACAGCTAGCAAGTAATAAAAAAATGAAATAAATTGGATAATGTATATGAAGTAACGCGGTCAACTTCTCAAAAGAAAGATCTTGCCAAATCAAAGTGGATAAATACGTCAACCACAATGTACTTCCAAAACCGTAAAAGAATTTAACCTTACTAGTCTCTTTTCCAAGAAAAAAAGCATTCACTGGTTCGAATAAAGCATTCTGATGGTAAAAGTAGCTTCCCGTAGAAGAAATACCGCCGAATGTATTTTTTTTAACGAACTGTTCATCTAAAGGGCTAATTATATTATGATGAACACGAAAACGCTGGATGGCTTCACAATCGCGTTGAGTGACCCATTGACATAGAAAATATTTGTCACGCTCAGTTAAATCATGCCTAACAAATAAAGTTTTTAATCGTTCATTGTAATCTAAATTAAATATTTGAAGATCATGTTGATAATCAATAAGGTTTTTTAGTGAGTTTGCTTCCGTCAGCTGAATATGGTTGTATTTTGATAAATCAATATCGTTGGGTGCGTTAATCAACTCACCAGAATATAGGCCACGGATACCTCGCTTCATAACATATTCTGTATTATCCACATAATGCCCATCCAATAATGTTTTTTCAGGCACCCATAAAAAATCATTATGTATTTTTAAATGAGATAATGAGAAATATGGAAACAGCGCAACCAATAAAACAACAAACGCTGCCAGGGTCAACACAGCGCAACCAATTGATGTATTTTTTGTGCAAGGCGCCACACTATCAAATGACTGATCTATTTTTGGAATTAATAGAAATGAAGAAAGAAAAACCACTAGCCACAACTCTAAAAAGAGCATCGAAGCAGGATGATGCCACAGTAAAATTTTTATCAAAAAAACCCCAAAAAAACAGAGACCAAAAAGATAGTATCCGTTATACGTAACAGATTTTTCAGCGAAAAAAGAGGATGTTTTTTCTCGATATTTACGAGCTTGCGACAACGCAAATGTTCCAAATAAAAAATATAAAAAATAAGCTATTACCCCCATCGCATATAAGGCAATATGACTAGGCTTGTGGATTGAGAACTTTAGTGTTGCCCAAGCAGTATAGGGGGTCATCTGCTGCATTGACTGAGTAACAGAATCAACCAAACAATAAGCAGTATCAAAAATCACAATGCTTACAACGCACAACATTAAATGCCAATAGAATATAAGGCTTGCTGGAGTATATTTTTTTTCAGTCAACATGCAGGCAACTTGTGAAAACACTTATCAAAACTCCCAGAAAAATGAAAATTAATTTTTTACTTAAGCCCGCCAAACTAACACAAAATTTAAGTAGCAGCTCCAACGATATTTTCAAAGAAACAAGCCCCTGTCAACACAAACAAATAGAGGCCTGACAAACTTGCATAATTGAAAAATCACCACACAGGTGCCCATACAATTTAAATCCCAAACTTTATCATCCATACGTTGAAATAACTTGCAATTTCATGAGAAAAACTTATGCTAAATCAGCATATCCTCAGAGCTATTATTCTTTGTTTTGTATTTGTGGATTTTATTTATATTATGGACATTCATCATGAAAGCAGTCATTCTTGCTGGCGGTTTGGGTACTCGTATCAGTGAGGAAACCAGTGCCAGGCCCAAACCCATGATCGAGATTGGAGGGAAGCCTATCCTCTGGCACATCATGAAAATTTATTCAGCCCATCACATTCATGATTTTATTATCTGCCTTGGATACAAGGGTTATGTCATCAAAGAGTATTTTGCAAATTATTTTCTTCATATGTCTGATGTTACGTTAGATATCGCCAATAATAAAATTGATATCCACCAAAACAATGCTGAACCTTGGCGAATTACACTGGTTGAAACCGGTGAAAAAACCATGACGGGTGGACGCCTAAAGCGTGTTGCAAACTATTTAGATGATGAGGACTTCTGCTTTACTTATGGCGATGGCGTTTCAGATATTAACATCAGCAAGCTCATTGCCCACCACAAACAACAAGACACATTATGCACCTTAACAGCCATTCAACCACCCGGTAGATTTGGTGTTTTACATATTAATAATGAAAAAATAACAGGCTTCAAAGAAAAACCAGATGGTGATGGCGCCTGGATTAATGGTGGTTTTTTTGTGATTTCACCTAGCGCTCTCTGCCACATCGAAAATGATGACAGCATTTGGGAACGGTATCCTCTTGAGCGTCTTGCTCAGGAAGCTCAATTATCACCCTACTTTCACAATGGCTTTTGGCATGCAATGGACACTTTACGTGATAAAAGTTATCTAGAGGACCTTTGGGCAACAGGAAATGCACCATGGAAGATTTGGTAAGAAATAAACTCTGCCCTCACTTCTGGCAGAAAAAAAAAATATTCGTTACGGGACATTCAGGCTTTAAAGGTGGTTGGCTATCATTATGGCTACAAGCACTGAACGCCGAAGTTATTGGGTTTTCTTTAACACCCACCACCCAACCTAATTTATTCACGGTCGCAAACGTGGGCGCAGGGATGACTAATATTTTTGGAGATATTCGCGATTATGAGCAACTCTTAAAAGCAATCACCCAATATCAACCTGATATTATTATCCATATGGCAGCACAGCCTTTAGTTCGCTACTCCTACCAAAGCCCCATTGAAACTTATAGCATCAATGTCTTAGGTACCGTACATCTCTTAGAGGCTGCCCGACAAACAGAAAGCGTGAAAGCTATTGTTAACGTCACTACCGATAAGTGTTATGAAAATAAAGAATGGTTTTGGGGTTATCGAGAAAATGACCGCTTAGGCGGACATGACCCTTACAGTAGCAGTAAAGCATGCGCGGAGTTGGTCACATCCACCTATCATAACGCCTACTTTAGACTTGCGAACACAGTCGGCCTAGCTTCTGCCCGCGCAGGTAATGTCATAGGCGGAGGGGACTGGGCACAAGATCGGTTGATTCCTGATATTGTTCGCGCTTGTATCAATCACCAAACTGTTACTATTCGATATCCCCATGCGCTACGCCCATGGCAGCACGTATTGGAACCCCTACACGCCTATTTGTTGCTAGCGCAGTGTCTTTATGAATCTCCTCATCTCTATTCTGGTGCGTGGAATATTGGACCCAACGAAGATGATGTCAAACCAGTTAGCTGGATTGTCAACTATGTGAATGCGCTCTGGGCTAACAATGCTATCTGGCATCTCTCTCAAACAAAGAATCCTCATGAAGCCAACCATCTTAAGCTAGACTGCACCAAAGCAAAGTCTCAATTAGGTTGGCAACCACGTTGGAACTTAAAAAAAGCCTTACGAAAAAGCGTTGGTTGGTACCAAGCTCATGCCAACAATCAGGCTATGTATGAAATGACCCTGGATCAAATCAATGAATTTATGAACAATACGCCTGCTCGAAATAACAATCTCACGCAAATACTGGAGGAGAAAATATGATCCACGTCCCTTATGGCAAAACAGTCCATGGTGAAGAAGAAATTGCCGCTGTAGTTTCCGCACTACGCACTTCCACACAAATGGGTAAACACGTTCAAGAAATGGAACAACGTGTCGCGGTATTGTTCCAAAAAAAATATGGCATGATGGTAAATTCAGGGTCTTCAGCCAACTACTTAGCTGTTGAGATATTAGGCTTGCCCGCAGGCTCTGAAGTTATTACCCCTGCTCTTACTTTTTCAACTACCGTAGCACCTATCATTAAACACAACCTCGTTCCTGTTTTTATAGATGTTGAACCAGGCACCTTCAATATCAACGCCGAACTCATCGAGGCGATGATATCCCCCAAAACAAAAGCCTTAATGATCCCAAATTTACTTGGTAACTTACCTGACTGGAAAAAAATTCGAGATATTGCTGACCGCCACAACCTGATCATTATTGAAGATTCTGCCGACACGTTAGGTGCCACTATTGAAAATAGACCTTCTGGCCAATACAGCAACATTAGTACAACTAGTTTTTATGGTTCCCATATTATTAATTGTGCAGGCAACGGGGGCATGATCTGCGTTAACGATGAACGTTTGGCGGAACGCGTTAAATTGCTGCGTAGCTGGGGAAGAAGTTCATCACTTTTCATCGAATCAGAGAATATCAACAATCGTTTTAACACACTCGTTGATGGCATTGAATATGATGCTAAATTTATTTTTGAAACACCCGGATACAACCTAGAACCTTCTGAAATAGGCGCTGCTTTTGGGTTAGTACAATTAAATAAACTGGAAAATAATATCGATACCAGAAAAAAGAATTTCGAAACGCAACTTCAATTTTTTAATAAGTTCCCAGATTGGTTTCATTTACCAAAGCAGCACCCCACTTCACGCACTGGTTGGCTTGCGTTCCCATTGACTCTCAGCAAAAACACCCCTTTTACACGTAAAGAACTACAAATTTTCCTTGAGAGCCGTAATATCCAAACTCGCACTATTTTTACTGGTAATATCCTAAGACAACCTGGATTCAAGCACATTCAACGCCGAGAATCGCCACAAGGTTATCCTCATGCCGATCATATAATGCAAAATGGTATTTTAATAGCTTGCCACCATGGCTTAACACCTGAGATGATGGCGCATATTCATCATTCTTTTGAAGAGTTTATTCAAATCCATACTAAACAACTTGCTTCAATGTAATACCACTTTGCCATAATAAAAATCAGCATGAATATAAAACATCAAGCTATTATCTTTATATTGGTTGGTGGGCTAAATACCCTGTTTGGCTATAGCCTCTACGCGTTTTTTATTTATATTGGCTTACGCTACCCCTTAGCCATTCTATTTTCCACGCTACTAGGCATTCTTTTTAACTACCGAAGTATTGGAAAATTTGTTTTTAACTATTCAAACCATGACTTGTTTTTTAAATTTATCGGTGTTTATTTAATCATTTATTTATTTAATCTTTTTCTTATACAGATAGTACATTCGTTAGTGGTGAACCTTTATTTTGCTGGCTTTATCGCTCTCCCTCCTTCTGCTACGCTGGCATTTATCTTAAATAAACACTTCGTCTTCCGGAAAAAATATGAAACTAATTAGCATCATTACGCCTTGCTATAATGAAGAAGAGAATGTTGAAGACTTATACCGACAAGTAAAAAACGTCTTTGCTACCTCACGCTATCATTACGAACATATTTTCATTGATAATGCCTCTATAGATAAAACAGTACCCTTCTTAAAAAAAATTGCTGCCTTAGATAAAAACGTAAAAATTATTGTGAATTCTCGTAATTTTGGACACATCCGATCACCTTATCATGGTTTATTACAAGCGCATGGTGAAGCATGTATCCTCATTGCGGCCGATCTTCAAGACCCCCCTGAAATGATTAAAGAATTTATTCAAAAATGGGAGGAAGGTTACAAAATTGCAATCGGCATCAAACCTAAAAGTGAAGAGTCGGCAATAATGTTTTTCATACGTCGACTGGGGTATTATTCCATTGGCCGTATTTCAGACATACAGCTTATAAAGAACTTTACTGGCTTTGGATTATATGATCAGACTGTCATCACAACCCTTCGCTCTTATGACGATCCCTATCCTTATTTTCGTGGAATCATTGCCGATATTGGATTTGATATTGCGAAGCTCCCCTACAATCAGCCCCGCCGCCAGCATGGACGATCCAAAAATAATTTTTACACCCTATATGACATAGGTATGCTGGGAATTACAAGTTACTCCAAGCTTCCTCTACGTTTAGCTTTAATGGCAGGATTCTTTCTGGCAATCTTAAGTTTAATCGCTTCCGGTGTTTTTCTATCGCTAAAATTAATGTTTTGGGATAGATTTAATGCGGGCACCGCACCCATTTTAATTGGGCTATTCTTTTTTTCCTCTGTTCAATTGTTTTTTATTGGCTTACTTGGAGAATACATCTCCTCAATTAATACGCGCGTCATGAAACGACCGCTCGTGATAGAGAAAGAAAGGATTAACTTTGAGAGAAACTAATCCACTTATTCATGATCTTAATTTTATTCTCGAACAAACATCTTCGCTATGGGAAGCATTACGCAATCAGCGCCTTTTTATTACTGGCGGAACCGGCTTTTTCGGCTGCTGGCTTCTGGAAAGCTTTATTCATGCAAATACTCAACTAAATCTTAACGCACACGCTACTATACTAACCCGTAATATTGATGCTTTTAGTAATCAATATCCGCACTTATTCCACCATCCCTTTTTAAAATTTATTGAAGGAGATGTTAGACACTTCACCTTCCCTCAAAATCACTTTTCTCACATAATTCATGCAGCAACACAAGCTAGTGCCACGTTAAATCAAACCAACCCTGCGCTCATGCTAGATACTATCATTCAAGGAACACTTCACACCCTTGAGTTCGCACGCCATTGCGGCGCCAGCTGTTTTCTTTTAACTAGCTCCGGAGCCATTTATGGGAAACAGCCTTCCCACATCTCTCACCTACCAGAAGATTATCTGGTCTGCCATCAACCAAATGATCCATTATCTGCATATGCTTTAGGAAAGCGCACAGCCGAACACCTCTGCAACTTATATGCCCATCAATTTGGCTTAAACACCAAGATTGCCCGTTGCTTTGCTTTTGTAGGGCCTTATTTACCACTTAACCTCCATTATGCGATTGGTAACTTTATTCGTGATGGCTTACAGGGTGGCCCCATTCTTGTCAATAGCGATGGCACATCTTTCCGTTCTTACCTCTATGCTGCAGACCTCGTTGTTTGGCTGTGGACAATATTGTTTCGTGGAAAAATAAATTGCCTGTATAACGTAGGTTCAGGCATGGCAATCACTATTGCTGAACTCGCCAGTTTAATTGCCCACACTTTTGATACTCCAGCCGCAGTTAAAATAATAAAAACACCCTCTAATCAAGATCCCGATCGCTATGTCCCCTCAATAAAACGCATCCAACAGGAACTTGGATTGACACAAAGAATCGGTTTAAGCGCAGCCATAAAATCTACCATAAGATGGCATGCCCTAAAGCTATTAAGCAAAAATCCCAGTATGTAGTTAAGTCTTGAAACCACACCGGAAAATATATTGTAGCCACTCACGACATGAAATCGAATTCAAGTAAATACGACATAATATGGCACATTCAGTGAGCACGTAATTACAATATTCTTTACATCTTTTGATCAAAACTCACACTTAAAACTTTCTGTAGAATTGAATAAACGTTATATGATGTAATAGTTCTTTCAACACATAGTGGAAAAGAAATTCAAACAACACCCTGTGCATACCAACACATATCATCCCCCCCCCCACGCCAAGTTTAATATAAATGGAGTCGCTCAATGTCTAATTACCCATCAAGCCCATCAACTCACCCCAGGAAAAAAATCACATTAGGAACGTTAAAAGAACTAAAAGTAAAAAATATCCCAGCCTCCTTTATAACAGCTTATGATTACCCTTCCGCTTATTTTGCTGACACTGCAAACATTGACATGATTTTAGTTGGCGACAGCGGAGGAATGACTACATTAGGCTATAAAAACACCCTGCCAGTTACTATGGATGAAATGTTACAATTTTCAAAAGCGGTTTGCAGAGGTAGCAACAAGAGTTTTGTGATAGGTGATATGCCTTTTTTATCTTACCAAGGTTCAAATGAACTCGCTATTAAAAATGCCGGGCGATTTATTGCTGAATCTGGGTGCGATGCCATTAAACTTGAAGGCGGGATTAGAATGGCTGACAGAGTTCGCGCCATTGCTGATGCGGGCATTGCTGTAATGGGCCACCTAGGCTTGACACCTCAAAGCTTATCTCTTGCCGGAGGATATAAAGTCTATGGAAAAACTTTAAATGAGTTTAAATCTATCTTAAGTGATGCTATTGCTATTGAAAAAGCAGGCGCTTCATTTCTACTGTTGGAAGCTATGCCCGAAGAACCTGCTGGACTTATTCGAGAGGCCTTAAGTATTCCTGTCTATGGTATTGGCGCAGGTAAAAACTTAGATGGACAACTCTTAATACTACACGATTTACTAGGTTCGTTTGTCGGCGACATCAATCCAAAGTTTGCAAAACAGTATTGCAATTTAAAACAAATAATTACAAACGCACTCCTTGAATACAGCCGCGAAGTTAAAGAAAAAACTTTCCCCTCAACCGAACATCTTTACCTGATTGAGCCTAACGAATTATCAAAAATAAAAGATTTTTTTTCGCATCTTTCTTCTGAAAAAAAATACTTAGAGGAATTAGCAAACTAAAAAAATTACACTAAGAGGAGAAAACAGCGATGAAAATAAGGGTGGCAGATTATATTGCCCAACACCTAGCAAACATTGGGGTGACCCACATTTTTTGGTTAACGGGCGGCGCCATGATGCATCTCATTGATGCTGTGACAAAACAAAAAAACTTACAATATGTTTGCCACCATCATGAACAATCATGCGCCTATGCAGCAGAAGCTTACGCGCGAAAAAGGGAAAACTTAGGAGTATGTTATGCCACAGGGGGCCCTGGCGGCACCAATACTATAACCGGCATTGTATCTGCATACCAAGACTCTAGTCCCGTCTTATTCATCACAGGCCAAGCAAAATTCTCAGAGACAATTCGCGGCAAAAACCTCCAGGGCTTGCGACAATTCGGTACTTTTGAAGTTGATATAGTCCCTATTGTTGAATCTATTACAAAATATGCAGCCTTCTTAGATGATCCTTCCATGATTCGATACCATTTAGAGAAAGCTATTTTTCTTGCAACCTCTGGTCGGCCAGGCCCGACTTTAATTGATATTCCTGTTGACATTCAAGGGGCGCTAGTAGACCCAGATGCTTTAGTTGGTTATCAAGAAACAACACCCCCAGAACCTGCTGTATCCGACATGGTTGTCTCAAATATCCTAGATTCCATCCAACAAGCAAAATACCCAATGATTTTAGCTGGACATGGTATACGTTGCGCAAAGTCTATTAAAAAATTCCATCATGTTTTACAGTTACTCAACATCCCTGTTGCAATCACTCAGTTAGGGAAAGATTTATTACCTTACAACCATGAGCTGTTTATTGGGCACCCTGGTGTTAAGGGGGACAGGCCTGGTAACTTTATTGTTCAAAACGCGGATTTAATTTTAACCTTAGGATGCAGCCTACACGCAATGACGACAGGTTATGAACTTGAACAATTCGCTCCCCAAGCTAAAAAAATTCAAGTTGAACTAGATGAGATGGTTCTCAAACGTGAAAATGTTGGTGTCCATCAAAAAGTCCACGCGTCTATCTCTACGTTTTTAAATACCATGGAAAAAATTTTATTATCACGCTTAGAAAATACTGAGAAATTGGTTACAACAAATAAATGGCATAAGCAGTGTCTCCGGTGGAAACATGAATTAGCTGTTCAGCTTGAACCCCACAAACACCCCAATGGTGAATTAAATTATTACGATGCAATTCACGCTTTGAGCGAACTAACAACCGGAGAGGAAACGATTATTGCTGATGCGGGCTCTGCTTTTTATATTACAGGCCAAGCATTCCGATCTAAAAAAAATCAGCGCTTTATTTTTTGTGGTGCCCTAGCACAAATGGGATATACCACTTCTGCTGTAATAGGCGCCTGTATCGCAGATCCAAAAACAACAGTCATAGGAATTACTGGCGATGGCTCTCTACAAATGAACATCCATGATCTTGCCGTTTATAAACGACATCAGTTAAACGCCAAACTAATAGTAATCAACAACCGAGGATATGTCTCTATCCGCAATACGCAAAATAATTACTTCAGCGGACAATTAGCCGGCGTGGACATAGAAAGCGGTTTGTCATTTCCAGATCTGAGTAAATTATGCGCCGCTTATGACATATGCTATTTATCAGCAGATCATAGTGAAGCCATGTATAACATTATTCATAAAACATTAATTACACCAGGCCCTATTATCTGTGAGATCCACACAGCCTATGATCAAGAAATTGTTCCTTCCGTAACTTCAATTAGATTGGAAAACGGTAAAATGATTTCCAAACCCCTACATGACATGGCTCCTTTTATGGATCCTGAAAAACTAGCTTCTTATATGATATCCAAGTAAAAACGCCTCCATAGATCATTCATCGTAAACAACATAAGCGCAACATGGTTAGTTAAAAGCAAGGTTTTCTGCATTCAACTAAGTAATTAGAAACCACTGATTTCGTCTCGGATTCAGGAAGGGATAACACAAACACCTTGTTTTGCAACAGATTGCAAACTCTCTTGCTTTGTTGAGCGGGTAAGTGATCCAATATGTCTACCAAGTCTTGCCTTGTTTTAATAAAAATAGAAAACACTTTTGCAGATTGCTTGAGCGGTAACCACGTAAGAACGGGTGAAAAATCAATCTTTGCAAAGTCAGGCAAGCACTGCCGCACCGCTTCACATACTTCCGCACATTGTTCGGGTGATAGCTGAAAAATAACGCCAATAAAACCTTTATTTATCCCTTCCAATTTAGGTAAATAAGCCTTCAGTGCACCATACACAACAGCACGTTTTTCAGAAAATAGTGCATGCCCAGGAAAAAGATGTGTCACTGTACGCGAAAAATCTTCTGCGGTTTGAACCAAGCTAGATAAGCGTTCACCTAACGCAAAACAAACCTCGCCACATTGCGCGGGTGACAAATGGCCAATCACATTGGAAAAATCGATATTATTTTTAATAAGATTAGGCAAAGTAGATTTTACTGCTTCATACACTACCGTACGTTCTTCAGGAGATAAGAGACAAATAACACTCGAAAAATCCTGCGCCGTTTTAATCAAGTCTTCTAATTTTGGCCTGAATGCCTCAAACACCCTCGCACGTTTCTCAGAATACACTTTCTCACGTTTTTCAGCAGGCAATCTCCCATCATCCAAACAAAATAGCATCGCAGAAAAATCATCTGCATTCTGAATAAATTTCGGTAATGTTGAGTGTGCTGATATTGCTTTGAGAACGACTTCACCTTCTTCCAGAGAAATATAACGGAGCAGATCACCCAAGTCATGCGGCCGTTTTACGACATAATCCAACACCCTAGAAATATATTTTAGCGGCGCTGGTTCTTTTTTTTGTCCAGACAGTTGCATCGCCTCATCAGCAGCAAGGAGTGATATCTCGTGCGCACTCGGCGCTCTACCCTGTACTAAATTAAATAACTCGAAAAAAAATTGATTAGCAAGGGTGGGAGGGTTAACAAGATAACTGAACGCTGTGCCTTTCGTCGCCGCCCAATGCCTCGCAAAAATAAGATTAAAACTCGCTTGCAACACACCTCTACTTCCACCAGCCACATCTACCCTACTCAACATTTTTGAAAACCTATCGAGGCTGTCTTTTAAATCCACCCCTTCACATGCAGACAAAAGCGCATCATAGCTTGTTAATTTAGCATGCGGGTTTAGCGCACCCGCTGCAAGGATGGCTAATTCAGCTTGGTATTTCTGTTGTAATGCTTCAAATGGCGCTTTCCAACTCATGGTGTTCCCCTAAAAATAATGGCAAATGCCCACGGCCCTACTAAAAGTCGTGCCATTATAAAAAAGGAACCTTAAAAAACGGTTAAAAATCCTCTAAGTTGTTGACTCGAGTTCCCTCGAGTAATAAAGCAACTAACATTCAGAACCACAAAAATTAAAAACAATAGGTTGTTTTTGCGATCAACGCAATAAAACAACAGGTTGTTTTGTTGGTATCCTCTCTTTTTTAAACTATAATGACTCATTAATATCCTAATATCGCACCCCATGAAACGATTTTCTGAAACCTTTCTGGAAAGTTGGTTGTCCTCTACCAAACGTAAGCCGCTTATTATCCGGGGTGCACGACAAGTAGGTAAAACATGGTTAGTTCAGCATTTGGCAAAAAAACACAGCAAACACCTCATTGAAATAAATTTTGAAAAAAACCCAAAACAGGTCACACTTTTTAGCACCAACGAACCCAAGCAAATTCTTTTTAATTTAAGCACTGCCCTGCAACAAGACATTACCCCAATAAATACCCTGTTATTTCTTGATGAAATCCAAGCCGCCCCAGAAATATTGGCGAAGCTACGATGGTTTTCGGAAGACATGCCAGAATTAGCAGTAATTGCTGCAGGATCTCTGCTGGAGTTTGTATTAGAGCGGCATGCATTTAGCATGCCCGTCGGACGCATTTCCTATATGTACCTAGAGCCTTTTTCATTTGAAGAATTTTTATTAGCTCAACATAAAACACAGCTTTGCGAATATCTTACTCAGTATCAATGGGGTAACAAAATACCTGATATTATCCATGACCAACTCATGGAGGTTTTTAGAGAATATATTATCGTTGGTGGTATGCCAGAGGCAGTATCAAGCTGGATCACTGCACGCTCACTTACCGCAGTTAATCAAATACACCATCATTTGCTTTCTACCTACCGCGATGATTTTTCTAAATACAACACACGATTGTCTGCTAACATCTTGGATGACTGCATGATAAAAGTACCCTTATTTTTAGGGAAAAAATTTGTTTATAGCAAAGTAAATCCTACTATGCATAATGCAGTTGTTAAAAACGCATTAGACTTATTAAATAAAGCTAAAATATGTCATCGTGTCGTGAGTTGTGCCGCTAATGGCATACCACTTGCCGCAGAAATTAACGAAAAATATTTTAAAGAAATATTTCTTGATGTAGGTTTAAGCAGTGCTGCGCTAGGTTTAACACTGAGTCACATTAACAGCATGAAAGAAATAACGTTAATTAATTCTGGCGGCGTTGCAGAGCAAGTCGTTGGACAACAATTAAGAACACTATCACCCACTTATATTGAACCAGCACTCTTTTATTGGCAACGAACAGAGGGCAGCTCAAATGCGGAAATTGATTACATACTGCAAGATGCGCATCGTGTCATTCCAATTGAAGTCAAAGCAGGCAGCTCTGGTGCATTGAAATCATTGCACTTGTTCATGCGAATTAAACAATTACCCCTGGCAGTACGCATCAATTCTGACTTCCCAAGCAACACAAAAATAGCATTAAAAGATAATACAGGTGCACAAGTGAATTACACGCTATTATCACTGCCATTTTATTTGATTAGTCAGCTCAACCGCTTAATCAAATAAAACCAAAAAATCAGTTAGACCGTAACCATTTAAAATTTACCTACAAACAGCAAAAAGCGTTCTCAACTCATGGCTATTCATGCCGCGCTCAACGTAGTCTTTATTAAATAGGGGGTCTTGTTTTTTTTCTGATACTATCTTTTTTCTCATTCCTCTCACTGCCGCTTGTGTCAAAACACGCGCCTGACTTTTATTTTCATCTAAAAAATGAATCACCCTGTTTGCCAACGCCACATTCACTTCTCTGTTTAAGCTGCGGGCACGTGCGTCATGCCAAAACCCACAAGCAGCACTACCATACCCACTCACCCGCTGAACATATTTCTCTAATCCCCACTTTAATAAAAAGGCGCGGAGTATATTTTTTTTATCATCAGGCAAACGCTGAAGAGATTGATCAATAAAGCGAACAGAAAATAATGTCATCGCATGTGATTTCAAAGCCTCACAAGCGGGCTGACATTGAAAAAGGCGTAAGTGTTCGAACAAATAAAAAAAATCTTGCATCGTGCTCATCAGATGAGGCAAACGTGACTTCAACACGTCACACACCGTCTTATAATGTATTGGTGGTATATGAGGAAGCAGCGCAACAAAATGCCGTTTTTCATTCACCAAGTCAGGTAAGCATGCTTCAGCTATCTTTTCGCCTACTTCAGGCGGCACGCTATTCATAAGAAGACAAAAATTCTCTAAGCTTTTTATCAGATTTAACAAACATGGCTTTAACGCTTCATATATCTCCACACGCCGCTCACGCTGTAGATATTGAAAAATAGGAATAACATCGTCTATTGTTTTTATAAAATTAGGCAAGCATGTTTTCAACGCCACACACACTACGCTATATTGCTCACACGTCAGCTCAGCGTGCATGCCAACAAGATCATCTAACCCTTTAATTAAATTAGGCAACCTCTGCTCTAACGCCACACAAAGCTCAACACATTGCGCAGGTAACAATACCGGGAGAACACGAAAGAAATCTTCCCCCCATACAATAAAATCAGGCAAGCGTAACTTCAGCGCCTCATATACTTCAGCACGTTGCTGAGGAAGTAAATAATAACAAACATCATAAAAATCACATCCGGATTGAACAAAACTCAGTAGCTTCAACGCCATCATGTTATACACAGCAACACGCTGATCAGGCGACAAACCACGGAAAAGACAAAAAACATCGGATGCACGCTTGATAGGATAAAAATCTGGCTCACACTGCAATGCGCTAAGCAAACAGGTTGTCTTTAAGGGATCCCCTAGAACTCCTAAAATACGCCCCAAACTATGACTATTTGAGAGCAACCAGAGCAGATCATCGCTTCGAAAACAAGCGGTATATTCCTCTTCACTGTTAAAATGAGCAAGAAAATCACCTGCTTGTGTGAGGCTAGTGTCTGAAAGAATGCGCTCCCTACCGAGATCCAGGGTAAAACGTATTGATTTTGCTACACAGCCAAGCGATGACAACGGCAAACGCGAACACTTATCTAATCGCTTTACTGTCAGCCATTGTCTTTGATCAGCCAAGCACTGCATCGCCGCTTGATTTACCGCGTCTGTCAACGGCTGTCTCAACATCTCAATGAACGCCGAAACCTTGTCATTATATAACCGAAAAGCCTCAAACAAGGCAGGATGCTGCGTCGCCAAATCACTGATAAATTGCCTTATCACTTCGATAGGTATGTTTTCATCTTTAAATAACTGAATCAATGCAGCTGCATCAATCGCCTCACCTGAGGCCACCACCCAATCTGTCAAACCGCCTTGAAAAAATTGGCAAGATTCTTTTGTTAACACTTGTTTTACACCACACAACCGCATATCAGCTGACGTGGAAGAACCTGTTTTTTCTATTTCAATGAGATATTCTGTGTCAGGTGAAAAGAACAAGAGATCGCGCGCATCAGGCGCTCTACCATGAAGCATTTTAAACAGCTCAAAGAAAAATTGGTTTGCGCTGGTATCAGGGTTTACTAAATAACTCAGCACCGTATTTTTTGTTGTTCGCCAATGCCATGCAAACCAATGACTAAACCCAATAAACTGTGACCTCCACGAAGAGGACACACTGCGGCTTAAATCAAGACCTTCGCAAGCACGAAAAACCTCATCGTAATTTTTTAACTTGGCACGCGGATGCAATACCGTTTCTTTAAACTGTTTTAACGGATTGTCTTGATATTTTTTTTCTAGTGCTTTCACTAGTCTTTTAATAAATGGATTCAATGCCGTTACGTGAGGATATTCTACTTCTCTCTCATGCCTATCTAGCCACATGAATAAACCCTCCTGGGCCCTTTTCAGGGCAACCCCGACGCATCATCACTGCAACCACACGAATCAATCAGTTAACCTTGATGACGCGCAACCGTCTCATCTTACCGTCTGCAAAAAAAGGATTTCCAAAAAGCAGTCAAAGATTAATATTACAAGCCCGCACCATGACCTTCTCTTAGCGATGCACCCACTTCTCTTCTATTTTTTCGCTCACGCGGAGTAGCCCAAAAACAACAAACAGCACCACCTGCACCCTTACACCGATAACTTTCTAAGCTCGCCATGAATGCAGCATTACTCAAAGTTCTTTTATCGGTGACTAAAAGAGATTGTAAATCTCGCTGGAAAGAAAGTTTTATTGGCCTTAACACATCGCACACTGTCTCATAGTGCATTGGTGATAAACAACGAAGTAGCACAAGAAAATCTTTTTTACCCTTCACTAAGTTAGGTAAACACGCTTCTGCCATCGCCTTGAATGCACCAGGATAGGTGGTAGGCAATAAATAATTAGTAATACGAGAAAAATCCTCCACACTTTTTATCAAATCTATCAAGCGCGGCTTTAATGCTTCATACACTTCCGCACATCGCTCCCGCTGTAAAAATCGAAAAATAGAAATAACATCGTCTATCGACTTAACAAGATTAGGTAAGCCCGCTTTCAATGCGACACACACCACGCTATATTGCTCACAGCTTAAATCAAATCGCATATCAGCAAGATCATCAAATGTCTTAATCAAATTAGGCAAGGTCGGTCTTAATGCCGCGCAAAGCGCATCACACTGCTCAGGCGACAACACCAAAAGAACACGAAAAAAATCTTCTTTATTTTCAATAAAATGAGGTAATCTTGATTTTAATGCCTCATACACTTCGGTACGTTGCGTGGGTGGCAAAAAACGACAAACACTCACAAATTCACCCGCCGATCCAATAAAACCATACAAATTCGTTTTCAGCTTTTCATACACCTCAACAGATTGCCCAACAGACAGGCGAGAAAAAACAGCATAAAAATCTGACATCTGACGAACAAGATCAGGCAACATTGGCGCTATAACTTCATAGGCAGCAGCACGCTGCTCAAACGATAATCCACGAAAAACAAATAAAACATCTAAGGATTGCTTGACAGGATAAAAGTCCGTTTGCTGTTGCAAAGCACGCAATAAACACTTTATTTTAAGTGGGTTCAGATACCACAACACTTTTCCCAAAGCATCGCTGTCTGAAAGACACGCCCTCACTAAAGTATCTTTTTCAAAACAAGTCACGACATCCGCCTCGTTATCATAAGAAGCAAGAAGACGCCCTACTTTTTCAATATCAGCACACTCAAAACGCATATCACACCCCTGAGAATAAACAAATAACTTTAATCATCACCATTCGCTTCACGCCTGCGTTAACTTCAATACCCAGCGCTGCAAGGCTTCCCAGACTGAACCACACTGTGCGCCCTTGATGCGCTGATCAATTTCAAAGGCTTCTTTCAAAAAACTTTCCCACTGCCTCACGGTGTAGCGCTGCAGCGCCTGTTTGGCACCTTGCAATTTTTTTTCTGAAAAAGATGAAAACGATTTTGCTGCTGGCGGCCCCTGCACTAATTCACGAATTTCTTTGGTCAGCAACCACAACACTAATGCAGGCTCTATATGCGCTGCTTGTAGCTTCATTAAAATATTTAAGGCACGGGTTTTTTCACCCCGCAGCACCGGATCAACTAAATCAAATAATTGAAACTGCGCTTGATCTTGCAATATCACTGCAACTTGTTTGGTATCCAAACGGCCTTCGCCATATAAAATATGTAACTTTTCAATGGCTTGCGCCAATGCAAATAAATTATTTTCACCTTGCTGCGCCAACAAACGCACACCCGCGTCATCACACACTAAATTATATTTTTTCAAGCGCGCCATAATCCACGAAGGCAAACGTGAAAATTCAATGGGCCATACAGGCAACACCACACCCGCTTGCAATACCGCTTTAAACCAGGCCGTGTTTTGTTGCGCTGCCGCCAACTTACCGCAACGAATTAACAAACAATTATCTGCAACAGGCGCTTGCGCATAGGCCAACAATGTTTTTGCCATTTTTTCTGGCATCTTCTCCAAAATACAGCGCAGTTCTACTATTTTTTTATTTGAAAACAAGGAAAAATTGTCAGCATGCAATTGAAACGAATCTACATCAAAATGATTGTCTTCAATCGTGAAAACCTGTCGATCTGCAAAGCCTGCTTGCGCCGCACTTGCTTTAATCGCGTCACACGCTTCATCTACCAGCAACAATTCATCACCACTCACCAAGTAAATGGGCGCAATAGGCTTTTTTAATTGTGCTGCGAGCTGATCAAGCCTAATCTTCATTCGTTTTCCATGCATTCAGCTGCTCAACAAGCTGGTTTGCAGCACTCCTGCGCATATCATCTAGCAAATAGTCAGGAATGACTGTGCCCATTAAGGCTTGATTGGTGTTGATTGTGAAATTCCGCACACTAGAAATGGTGCGCCAAGGTATTAACAATGTATTGTGACAACCCCACAAGCGGTAATCAAAAGAATAAGTCACGGTATTCACACTCACTTGGTTACTGAATCCATACCCTGCTGAACGAATACCTGTGCTACTTTTTGTGATCTCCAAACGATAAGGCGCTTGCGTAGTATTATCCACCAACATAACACCCTGCGCCTTCAACACAGAGCGCACGGTTTTTGAAAGTGCCCCATAAGGATCCGGCGATTGAACAAACATCACCTTCATCAAACTCACTGCATCATCAGACTGACCACGCAAATGAAAGCCACAGGCTGTGAGCAGTAAGCACAAAAAACCCAAAAAAATAGTTTTCATCTAAATCACAATGTTGATGATTTTGCCGGGCACCGTCACGATTTTCTTCACCACTTTTTCTAGTAAAAACGCTTTGATTTTTTCATTTTCCAACACCATCTGTTCTATTTCAGGCACAGATAATGCCATCGGCACTTCCATTTGCGCGCGCATTTTGCCATTGATTTGTATCACCATGTTTTTGGTGTTGACCTTCAGTGCATCATTATTTACTTTAGGCCATTTTGCATTCACGATTAACCCTTCATACCCCAACTGCTTCCATAAATAATGCGTGATGTGTGGCGCAATCGGCGACAAAATACGTAACAAAATACTCATGCCTTCTGTCATCAAGAGACTTAAAAAGTCTGCATTATTTTCAGTAACAGGCGTTTCTGAAATTTTATATAACAAATTTAACAATTTCATACCGCCAGAAACCACCGTATTAAATTGTAAGCGCTCATAATCAAAACGCGCTTGCTGCAAAATTTCATATATTTCACGGCGATAACAACGCACTGCACTTTCTGCTAATCCCCATTCCACCGGCGATAAAGATTGCCCTTTGCAAAGCAGCAACCCTTGTCTAATAAAAGTGTCCGCTGTCTGAAATGCCAGCGCCCACACACGCTTTAAAAATCGATAAGCACCCTCTAGACCTGCATCTGACCATTCCATGGATTGTTCAGGTGGCGCTGCAAATAAAATAAAAACACGCACCGCATCAGCACCATATTTTTCTATCATGCTGTGCGGATCAACGGTATTGCCTTTGGACTTCGACATTTTCGCACCGTCTTTTAACACCATACCTTGTGTTAAAAGACGTGCGAAGGGCTCATCACAATTTAACAAGCCTTCATCACGCATCACTTTATGGAAAAAACGCGCATACAATAAATGCAACACCGCATGCTCTACTCCACCAATGTATTGATCAACCGGCGCCCAATATTTTGCACGATCGTCTAACATTGCTTGATCTTGGTTATATGAGGCAAAACGGGCGTAATACCATGAAGACTCCATAAAGGTGTCAAATGTATCGGTTTCACGCCGAGCAGCTTGATGACATTGCGGACAAGTTGTTTCATAAAACGCAGGGGTTGTTTTGAGCGGCGATGTCACCCCTGAAAACGTCACCGCTTCTGGCAACACCACCGGCAAATCCTGCTCTAACACGGGTAATACACCACAAGCATCACAATAAATCATGGGGATGGGCGTGCCCCAATAGCGCTGCCGCGACACACCCCAATCACGCAAATGATAATGTACTTTGGCTACACCCTTTTTTTCTTTTACTAAATATTCAATGATTTTTGTTTTAGCTTCATCAGAAGACAACCCATCAAACAAACCCGAATGAATCAACACACCATTTTCTGTAAATGCTTTTTTATTAAGATCACACGCTGCTGCTGCTTGCGGTGCAATCACTTGTTTCATGGGCAAATGATATTGTTTAGCAAACTCATAATCGCGTTGATCATGTGCAGGCACCGACATCACAGCACCTGAGCCATACTCCATCAACACAAAATTAGCGATCCACACCGGCAAAACCGCTTGCGTAATAGGGTGAATTGCCTTCAAACTCGTATCCATTCCTTTTTTTTCTACCGTTGCGATCGCAGCTTCCGCCATCGGCACTTTTTTACATTCATCAATAAAGGCTTGCATCGCAGGGTTGGTTTCAGCCAACTGCTTCACGAGCGGATGCTCAGGGGCAATCGCAAGGTAAGTCACGCCCATCAACGTATCAGGCCGCGTGGTATAAATGGTGAGGCATTCTGCTTGTTGCGCCAATGCAAATTGAACTTCAATCCCTTCAGAGCGGCCAATCCAATTGCGCTGCATGGTTTTCACTTGCGCTGGCCAATCTTCTAACGTATCAATATCACGCAGTAACTCTTCTGCATAAGCCGTTATTTTTAAAAACCACTGTTTGATTTCACGGCGCTCAATCAATGCACCCGATCGCCAACCGCGCCCATTCACCACTTGCTCATTGGCTAGCACGGTTTGATCAACAGGATCCCAGTTCACCGTGGCCGACTTTTGATACACTAAACCCTTTTTATATAGCTGAATAAAAAACCATTGCTCCCAACGATAATAATTTGGATCACAGGTTGCTATTTCGCGCTTCCAGTCATAAGCCAAGCCAAGGGTTTTTAACTGTTTGCGCATATGCGCGATGTTTTCATAGGTCCACTTTGCAGGGGCAACTTGATGTTGAATAGCGGCATTTTCTGCAGGCAACCCAAAAGCATCCCACCCTATGGGCTGTAAAACATTGCGCCCCAACATACGTTGATAACGCGCGACCGTATCTGCCAAGGTATAATTGCGCACATGCCCCATGTGTAAACTGCCACTGGGGTAAGGAAACATCGCCAAGCAATAGAATTTTTCACGACTTAAATCTTCTTGACAGCTAAAAAGCGCTTTTTCTTCCCAATATTTTTGAATTTCAGGTTCTATGGTTTGCGGTTGATATTGTTCGTTGATCATATTCTTCTGATTTTCCTTGAGGTAATAGCCATAATATAACCATTCACAACGTAAGCTATTTTAATAAAAATTTGTTAGGATACCCATTTTTATAGCCCAAATCTAGGAAAGCGCAATATACGTTTTAAGGAAATGCCTGGGCCATGATCCCTCACAAAACAGCACAACAAGCCATCCATGCGCTAAAACAGGAAATCAATGAACATAACTACCGTTATTATGTTTTAGACGCACCCATCCTCCCTGATGCTGAGTATGATCGCCTCCTGCGCGAACTCACCTCATTAGAAGCACAACACCCCGCCCTCATCCCCCCCGACTCCCCCACGCAGCGGGTCGGCGCGCCCCCCGCCAAAGCATTTCAAACCGCCACACACCGCGAACCCATGCTGTCTTTAGATAATGCGTTTTCCGTAGAAGAAGTCATGGCGTTTGAGCGTCGCATCCACGACCGCTTAAAGCAAGAAAAAACACTGGCCTTCACCTGCGAACCCAAGCTAGATGGCTTAGCCGTCAACTTGGTTTATATACAAGGGGTTTACACACAAGCTGCAACACGTGGAGATGGCTTTGTCGGTGAAGATATTACCTTGAATGTGAAAACCATTCCCGCGCTTCCCTTACATTTACGTGGCACACACTTTCCTTCTTATATTGAAATTCGCGGCGAAATTTATATGCCGAAAAAAGCATTTTTTCAGCTCAATGAACAAGCTGCAAAAAAAGGCGAAAAAACATTTGCAAACCCGCGCAATGCCGCTGCTGGCAGCGTCAGACAATTAGACTCCGCTGTGACAGCCAAGCGAAAATTATCTTTATTTTGTTATGGCATTGGCTATTGCGAAGGAAATTTTTCTTTTCAAACTCACAGCGACATCTTAAAACAGCTTCAAGCTTGGGGGTTGCCTGTCTGCCCTGACATTACCACCGTAGAAGGCATGGCAGCTTGCATTCGCTTTTTTGAAAAAATAGAAAAAAAACGTGAAAAATTACCGTATGAAATTGATGGTGTGGTCTATAAAGTGGATGATCTGCCACTGCAACACGCACTAGGGTTTGTCTCACGCGCTCCCCGTTTTGCTATCGCACATAAATTCCCCGCCCAAGAACAAATAACAGAAATCGTTGCGGTTGATTTTCAAGTTGGCCGCACAGGCACCCTCACACCCGTTGCACGATTAAAGCCCGTTGCGGTGGGGGGCGTCATCGTCAGCAATGCCACGCTACATAATATGGATGAAATCGAGCGAAAAGATATTCGCGTACACGACGTGGTTATCATTCGGCGGGCAGGCGATGTGATTCCTGAAATTGTCAGCCGCCTCCAAGAAAAGCGCCCCGCGCACGCTAAAAAAATAAAACTACCCACGCATTGCCCTGTGTGTGGCGCGGATGTCGTACAAATAGCAGGTGAAGCCGCTGCGCGTTGTTCAGGTGGCTTATATTGTTCTGCGCAACGCAAAGAAGCTATCAAACATTTTGCTTCACGCAAGGCCATGGACATTGAAGGCTTAGGTGAAAAAATTGTAGATCAATTAGTTGAAGAAAAGCTGATTCACTCTGCAGCCGATTTATATGATTTAACGGTTGCACAGCTAGCGCAATTAGATCGAATGGGGGAAAAATCAGCACAAAACTTAGTAGACGCTATTGCACAAAGCAAAAAAACTCACTTTTCACGCTTTCTCTATGCCCTAGGCATTCGCGAGGTAGGAGAAGCTACTGCACTGATGCTGTCACAACATTTTGATTCGTTGGAGACATTAATGACGGCAGATCAAGACAGTTTGCAACAGTTGCCGGATGTTGGCCCTGTGGTTGCCGCGCAAATTCATGCTTTTTTTCAACAAACGCATAATCGCGAAGTGATTCACGCCCTTTTAAAGCATGGCGTTCACTGGGAAAAACCCCTCAAAAAGACACATCTCCCCTTACAAAACCAAACCTTTGTCCTCACAGGCACACTCTTAACGCTCTCTCGCGAAGAGGCGACACAGCTGTTACAATCTTTAGGCGCGAAGGTCAGCGGGAGCGTGTCTAAAAAAACAAGTTATGTCGTTGTGGGTGAAAACCCAGGCACCAAGCTTAATCAAGCACAAAAACTGAATATCCCCCTGCTAGACGAGCAACAACTCAGCGTATTACTCAACAGAAAGGGCACGTAAAAATTTGCCAAGCCACCTTCAAGGATTGAAAGGATCGATATGTTAAAAAAACTCGCGCTATGTGTTTTATGCTCTCTTTTTACGTTGACAAGTTTTGCTGTAGAAGAAACCAACCCTGCCGCCAACGCTAAAGATCCTTACGAAACATTTAACCGTCATGCATTTGCACTCAATGATCGCTTAGATCGCGCTATTTTAAAGCCAATCGCCAAAAGTTATCAGTTCGTCATGCCCAAGGTAGGCCAAAAAGGCGTGCATAATTTTTATAGTAATTTGCGTTTAATTCCCAGCTTCATCAACGATTTGTTGCAAGCCAACGTATTACAAGCCGCCTCAGATGGGTGGCGTTTTTTAATTAACTCTACCGTCGGCATTGGCGGTTTTTTAGATGTGGCCACTTATATGGATTTGCCCGCCCACACCAATGATGTGGGTTTAACTTTTGCAAAGTGGGGATATAAAAACTCAAACTATCTTGTGATTCCTTTTTGGGGCCCTAGCACGGTCCGTGATGCCATTGGTTTAATCCCTTATTATTACATCACTGTTTACCCTTACGTTTACGACCGTGCCAACAACCCGGCTTGGTATTGGGGCTTATTGGCATTTGATATCATCGACATGCGTTCACAACTATTAGATTTAGATACCGTTGCCAAAGAAGCCGCTATTGATCCTTATGCCTTTCAGCGCGACGCTTATTTACAACATCGCGCATCCCTGATTGGCGACAGTGCCGCTGAAACAAAAGATCCTTATGAAGCATTAGAAGCCGGCGGCTTTGAAGATGACGATGAAGATAATAAAGCCGTCACTGCAAAGCATGCATAAATAATATAATGTTCCATGTTGCGCTATATGAACCTGAAATCCCACCCAACACAGGCAATATTATTCGCTTGTGTGCCAACACTGGTGTGCAATTACATTTAATTGAGCCGTTAGGTTTTCAACCAGACGACGCCAAACTACGGCGTGCGGGATTGGATTATCATGAGTTTGCAAAAATTCAACGGCATGTCAATTTTGCTGCGTTTCAAAGCACGCTCAAAACGCAACGCGTCTTTGCCCTTTCTACCAAGGGTAACCTATTTTACAGCGACGCAGTCTTTCAAGCAGGGGATGTCTTTTTATTTGGACCTGAAACACGTGGATTACCCATGAGCGTCTTGCACCAAATACCCAGCACACAGATTTTACGTTTACCGATGTTGCCACAAAGTCGTAGCTTAAATTTATCTAATGCCGTTGCGGTGGTCGTGTATGAAGCATGGCGCCAACAAGGGTTTGGGCAGGCAGTGTAAAAAACGAGTGTGACGTAAAAATCAAGAAAAATAGCGATTTTTACAGGCGGCTATATAAACATGATAACTTCTTTCAGCCGCTTCACTGTCAGTGGCAATGAATGCCTCTCTAGCGTTTTAAGATAAGCCATCACATCTACAGGCGGGTACTTCAAACCACTTCTTAAACTGTGAACCACCCTACAAAATACCGTCGGAGATAATACAAGTAACTGCCCCAAAAAATCATCAGGATGCTGCGCTTCAACACCATATATCTTAGTAATTTCTAGCGGAAAATCCTTAATATTATAGGTCAATATGATAGATGCAGATGACCGAATAGCCGCTGCCAGCACATGACGATCATTTTTATCAGGCAACCTTAGCGCAGGTATTAATTTTTCATATCCTTCAACCAATGCATCCCTCACAAAACTATCCATCAATTCTCTTGTTCTTTCTAATTGCTCCCTTTTCAAATCAGATCGATTTTTTAAAATATTTTCTATCCATTCCCTGTGAATATCCTTCGACCATTTAGCCCTAAACAAATCAGCCAATGCCAATCGCATCAATAAATCTCGTATGGGCGCTGGATATAACACACACGCATCAAAAACAACAATCACGCTCGCCACACATTAATATCCCATATTTAACTTTTGAGCTTGTTCCGAAAGTTTATTAAGTACTTTTAATCTATTCTTATCAATTTCAGCTTTATAATTCAGCACATCTTTTGCAAGAATTCTTCTTCTTGTCCCCACCTTCCGAAATGGAATTTTCTTTGTTTCTAACAAACCCACCAAATAAGGCCGGGAAACATTAAGCAAGTCAGCCGCCTCTTGCGAAGTTAACTCTGCGTGAACTGGAGTCAAGGTTACCGCATTGCCCAACGCCATTTGCGTTAAAATATCAACAAATAAACGTAATGCTGACGCAGGTACTCTTACCTGCTCAGAAGACTTCCCTTTTTTAACTAACTGGATCACGCCTGAGTCTGACGAGGGAACATAGGAAGCCAAGATTTTGCTAGATGCTTCAGCAAGAGAAATTTCTTTTTCAGAAGGAATAATAAATTCTTGATTTTTATGCTTGGGTAGCGCCATAACCCCTCCGTAGCGATATAATTTATCTCTGTTTCATTATAGGTTATATTCGAAACAAACGAAACATAAGAAACAAACGAAACATAAGAAACAAACGAATCTATCTATACCCATCGCATCTTCAGGTGCGATGGGTATATTTACCACCACTGCGCTACTGCTGTTTTGGCGGGCAAGCCTTGCATGAGCACTTCATACATCTTTTGAATAACAGGTAGCGTCACCTGGTGACGCTGCGCTAAGGCGTGGAGGGATTGTGCGTTGTGATAGCCCTCGACTAACAAACCCACTGTTTTTTGTGCTTGCGTAACCGACTGGCCTTGCCCTAAGGCTAAGCCAAAGCGGCGGTTACGTGATTGATTATCTGTACAGGTTAAAATGAGATCCCCAATACCCCCCACCGTTAAAAATGTGTTTTGTTGCGCCCCCATACTCAAGCCCAACGTCACCATCTCTTGTAAGCCTTTGGTGATCAACGCCGCTTGTGTATTCGCACCATACCCCAAACCATCACACATCCCCGTTGCAATGGCTAACACATTTTTTACTACCCCCGCAATTTGCGCACCAACGATATCTTGCGAAGTTTCTGTATGTAAGTAACTGCACGTCAATCTCTCTACCCATGATGTTGCAAAGGCTGCCTCAGGACTTGCAATCAAAACAGCGCTGGGTAATTGCTTCGCCACTTCATTTGCAAAAGTCGGACCGGTTATCACCGCCGTAGGAACTGCCTCGCCTAACACCGCTGCAACCACTTCATGCGCCAAACGATTGGGCGGAATCAATCCCTTGGTTGCCCAAGCTAACCGTTTATCTGTCTGCCACAAGGGTTTTAAATTTTTTAACGTTATTTCAAATACATGACTTGGCACCACAACCAACACATCTTGCACCGCTTGTAACGCACCCGCCAAGGTCAAGTGGGGCGTTAAATTTTCAGGTAAAAGATGATCAGGTAGATATTTCGATAGTCTTTTTTCAACAAGTTGTTTGTAATGCGCTTCTTCAAATTCCCACAAATGAACAGGGTAATCGTTGCGCGCCAACACCAATGCTAACGCCGTTCCCCACGCCCCAGCCCCCAATACAGCAACAGGACGTTTTAGCGCATTTTTCATTTTATGACTCCATTACCTGTGTTTGTGTGGTCGTTTCCGCATGATATGCCGCTAAGTCTAATTCATTTTCTTGTTTTGCGATCACCGTTGCAGCAAATAAATCTCCAATGACATTGGTGGTAGTTTGTGCCATGTCGTTTAAACGATCTACCCCTGCAATTAAAGGAATCGCCCCTAAAGGCAACCCCACCGAACTCATGACGGCACTCATGACAATAATCCCCGTACCTGGAATGCCACCTGCCCCCATGCAAGTGAGAATAATACTAAAAATCACCGTCAAATATTGCGACATCCCTAAATGCACACCATAAATATTTGCAGCAAATACCGTGGCCACCCCCAAATAAATAGATAAGCCATTTAAATTTAAGGTCGTCCCCAGGGGCAGTAAAAATCGGCCGATGCTGGCAGGAATGCCTAGGTTTTCTTCCGCCGTTTTTAATGTCACAGGCAAGGTGGCCGCACTGCTAGAACTGGTAAAAGCCAGCAACATGGGATTCATAATGCGCCGGAAGAATTGCCAAGGATTAAGCTTGGCAAGGTAGGCCAACGATGTTGCGTAAAATACCACGCAATGCAAAAAACACGCTAAATAGACCGTAAACACTAATTTAAATAAGGGGATCAATGCACTTAAACCAAACTCCCCTGCCACCCACGCCATTAGGGCAAAAATACCAATAGGTGCAAAACTTAAAACCAACCCCGTGAGTTTAAATACCACCACTGAAAAAGCACGAAAGAATTTTGCAACAGGCTCGGCGGCCTCACCTGTTAAGTTAATCGAAATTCCTAACAATAAAGCAAACACTAAAATTTGAATGATATTGCCATGTGCAAATGCATCTACAGGATTGGAGGGCACGATGTTGACGATAGTATCCACCAAGGTTGGCACATTGGCGCTGGTTGTTTGCTGCACCCCTAAATCAGGATGAAAATGTTTGCCAGGCCCCACTAGGCTCGCAACAGAAATACCGATAGCCGCCGCGACCGCCATGCTAACCGTATACAACGCAATGGTTTTCAAACCCAAACGCTTCATACGCTGCGTATCGTTGATGGAGATAATGGCACACACAATGGCCGTGAAAACAACCGGCGTCACCATCATGTTAATGCTATGAATAAAGATAGAACCGATGGGTTTAAGATAAGCAGCGCGAGGACCTAACAAAATACCCGTTGTCGTGCCACTCACCAATGCCACTAAAATCTTTTGCCAAGAAGGCATTCGACACCAAAATGAAAAAACCGCGCTTACCTTCATTTTCATACTCCCTGAAAGATTCATTTTTAACCTGTTATCATAAGTTTTTTACAGGCTTCTCTTCAAGAAAAAGCAGTTTTTTTATCATAAAATAAGGGTTTATTAAGATGCGTAGGGCTATTTTGACGAAGTGCCCATGATAGAGATGGCTGGACATGAAACGTTATAACTATTCACGCGGCGCTAAAACAGTTGGTTGTTGCAACAGACGAAGCTGCCTCATCCACATTTTCTGCCGTATTGAATGGCAATCCCATTGAAGCAAATACTTCTTTCATACCACGATAAATCGCTTTGTCCTCTTCGTTGTCGCTCGACGCGAGCTTGCGATCCAATAATGTTTCTAGCAAATTATTTTCAGGGAAGGCTGCCCCCACCAAACCCAACACATCACACAACCTCACACTTTTCAGTTCAACTGCTTTCAAGAAACAACACGGTTCACCATACGCTTTTTCCAGCGCGGGCGCATACCTTGCCAACACCCCCTCTGCGCGCTGATATCCAGCATACAGCGGACTCACCAAGCCTTGATCACCTGCATATTTCAAGGCTTCCAAAAAAAACATGAGCAATTGATCACGGTTACCTGGGTTCATTTCTGCTATTAACCTCTTTAAAAAAGAGTCAGCTATCTCTGCGTAATGAGGCACTGTCATTTCTAACACTAAAGAGGTAACAAGCACTTTTTTATTCTTTTTTTTCTGCTTTCGCTTTCCTGGAGATGTCTTTTCAACAACTTCTGTATCACAAGAAAATTCAATCTGGCTAAGGCTAATGGCCTGGCCACTTTCTAAAAATAATTTCTTCCACGCGTGTACTGCCTCGCTTTTCAAGTGAAAAACAGGTTTCCCGTTGGCGCTGCTGTGAAGGTGAGCACCACGCTGCAATAAGCGCTTGCCAACCTGCCTATTGTCGCATTGAATAGCCATCGCTAGCGGCGAAAGACCCTCAGCTAACAAAATACCCCAACCACTTTCTCTCATGAAATCAGCTGGGTTTGGCTTAGCGCCAGACGCAAAAAACAACTGCAACATTTCGTTGCTACTTGATTCAATTGCACCACACAAAGGAAAAGCAGAACCTGGTCCAAAATTGATATTTACTTTCACGGTGTGCAATAAAAATTTGGCAGACTTAACCAATCCTAATCTGGCTATATTAAATAACAGCGTTATTTTTCGAAGTTCCGCCAACACATTTTCGTTGGGTTCACTTTCGATGACCGTTTTAAGCCGGGTAAAATATCGTTGAGTCCCCTCGAAACACACGCCTTGTTCTACAAAAAGAGGAAACAACTTAACGAACACGTCATCTAATGAGGCTCTTTCTTCTTCACTGTCCAAAATAAGTGTCTTCAACCCATACGATAATAAAGATAGCGCTTGATTTAATCTCTCAATATCCAGCGAGAAATCAACAGGGTACTTCAATAAACACTCGACAACCTCCATTTCTTCTGCCAGTAAGGCTACGTGCAAAGGCGTCAAGCCTGCCTTATTTCGTTTGCGCGTGTCTGCACCTTGCTGCTGAATGAGCGCGTTACACAACACATGGTTACCCTGAGACGCCGCATCGTGTAATGCAAACACCTCTTCCGTATTATCCTGCCTTAATACTGACTCTGCAGCAGAGACACTTGAAGCAGACGCCGCTGATGCGCAATCTGCATCAGGCTGAGCACCATGCTCCTTAAAATACGGCTCAGAAACAGCACCATATTGCGAAAACAAATGTAATACTTTTTTTACATACTCATCTTCTACCTCTCGCGTGCTCACACCACACTGAATCCGTTCATCAGCATAACGAATAAGCACCTGTGAAACAGGTACATTATAGTAATAGGGACAAAGATCTCTTGGATTAGCGCCATTTTTCAATAACAACTCAATGATCTTCAATCGATCATCATTTAAATCCCCGTGTGTAGCCAGATAAAGCGGCGCACCAAGATGATTGCAATAATATTTAAAGGTGGATTGTGAAACCCCTTTTTGTTTTAAAAAAGAAATAATTTCAACACATCTTTCGAACGCATTGCTTCTTATCGCAAAAAGTAAATCTGCCCGCAATATTTTAATCTCTTCTGAGCGTTCCTTTTTGATCAGGGTATTGCCGATTATCGCAAAATAAATTTCTTCTTTATGCTCTCTACTAAGCAATGTTTTTTTACGAAGATAAGCTATTACCTTTGGACAATTAACACCGTGGAAACGCTTTAGCATCGACCACCAAGGCATATCCCATCGTTGACTCAATGAACTTAAAACAGACGGATCATCTGTTCGTGTCAAATATTGATAAAGTTTTTCTTTTCTTTCTGCGCAGGGGAGAAATAAGGCTAAAAAATAATGCGGGTCTTCTTGTATCACCTGCAAGGCAAGATCGTAATGCTTTTCACTGATGCTCTTCGTCTGATCTTCTACCAACAAACGCATCATCCCATCAAATGCAGCCTTTTTTTTGCGTAAGATCGCTATCTCAAGCAGTGTGCGCCCTTCAAGTTCTTGTCTCAGCAACCGCCGCGAACTAAAAGGCGATAACAAACGCCTGATTTTTTCTGCGTTATCTTCCAAGACAACTTGATGAATTTCTTCAAATGTTGCGCTCATAGCGGAGATCTTAAAATGAAAAAGCGTATCTTAAAACAGGCACACTTAAAGAAACCTGAAGGGGAAAAACATCATAAAACGATGCCCAACACCTCAAGAACAGCTTGATAAACCCGTTTCATAAAACTAAAGGTTTCCTACCTTGTCACCCCGCGCAGCTTTTAGCGCGGGGCCCAGCGTCTTTATAAGCTAATTTATCTACACAATATTTGATGTGAAACCTTTTGTTTTTTTAAGACACTGGGTCCCGCGCTAAAAACCGCGCGCGGGATGACAACAAGGGAGACAGTATTAACCCGCCCACCTGCTAAAATGACAATCAATCAACGCGGGTGCTGCTGCAGGCCCATCGCTTGTCGCGCAATGCGGTGTTTTAGAAGAGGGATATATTCAACCGCTGTCGTGGCTAAACTGCGCCCCAGTTTAATCGGCCAAATATCATGTGAAAAAACACGCACTAAACGATGCGTGAACGCGATGGTTTGCTGATGATCACGCTGACGCAACTGCACATACCGCTGCGTTATCGTTTCACTTGATAAATCTTGCTGTTGTTGCACCGCCGTTTGTAGCACTTCAGTTAAACAGGCAACATCGCGCAACCCTAAATTAAAACCTTGTGCTGCAATAGGATGTAAGGTATGCGCTGCATTCCCTATCAATACCCAACCTGGCCCTGCTTGTTGCACAGATTGCATCTGCTTTAATGGATAAGCAATACGGGGCGCCACTTCAACAAACCGTCCCAAGCGATAACCGAATTGCTGCTGCAATTTTTTCAAAAACGCCGCATCTGATAAAGCAAACAATTCCTCTGCCAAAGCGTGTGGCGCACTCCACACCAAACCACTGTGTAAACCTGACTGCGGCAAAAAAGCAATGGCCCCAGCGGGGGTGAACCGCTCATAAGCCACATGGTGATGCGGACGATTTAACCCAACGGTTGA
>OBEQ011152166.1_pt1 | contig 146358 bp, 167 predicted proteins | sample 1670901 | NCBI WGS metagenome assembly OBEQ01 (sample SAMEA104232315, study PRJEB22302) | groundwater metagenome | biome: forest; feature: aquifer; material: groundwater | place: USA | collected 2011-08-07 | depth 5.4 m
AGTAGAAGCTTTCTTTTGCGCAGCGTCATAGGACTTTTTTTCTTCAGGGTAAGCTTCTCCTCCGATAATAGTCTCCAATCTACTCTTCAGTTCTTTTACGCACGAAATTCTTGTGGCCACAACATCATTAATCGTATTGAAAATCATCTGCTTATCATCAGGAGTGAAATGGTAGAACCCTTTACTGTTTAAACCTAAACAATATTTGCTTTCCTGCCATAATAGCGGTTCCTCACGTTCTATATCTCCCAAAGCTTTAGTAGAAGAATTAGGATGATAAATAACGATGATGGTACGATTATTTAAATCTTCCAAGTATCCTTCAATTTTACGAACTTCGTGTATTTTAGAATATTTTGTATTTAATCCACCACTAGGATCAGACCAAGCTCCGTAAAGTGCTACTGAAGCTCCTCCAAAGTAAAGTGACATAACTAAACATCCTAATTTTTTTTTCGTGTACTCATTCATTCTTTTTCTGTTTGGATAGTAAGAATACTTAAAATTTACCTCCCCCCCAGTAGGGTTGTTAACATAAATTTTATATATTACCCTGTTTCCTAGTAAGTATGAATACCAAATCGCTACAAAGCCTCGGGCTAACCGATGGAGAGATCCGAGTATATGTCGCTTTACTTAAGCTAGGGCCTTCCACCTCAGGTCCAATAACAGATAAGTCCAGAGTTTCTAGTTCAAAGATATATAATATTCTCGAAAGATTAATGCAAAAAGGAATCGTTTCCTACATAATCAAAGAAAAGACCAGATATTATCAAGCAGAAGACCCCATCAAGATCAAAGATTATTTTAATCAGAAAGAAAAGGAATTCCAAGAACAAAAAGAAGAAATTGATAAATTAATTCCAGAGCTTCAATTACAACAGCAATTAGAAAGAACCAAGAACGAAGTACAGATTTACAAGGGGTTTAGAGGAATTCAGACCATAACTGATCACCTTTATACTAAATTAAAAAAAGGCGATACTTGGTACAACATTGGAGTTCCTTCACATCAGGAAGATAAATACCATTCTTATTGGCATAAAGACCACCTTAAAAGAATTAAATTGGGAATTAAATGTAAGATGTTGTTTAACCCTAGAACACCAAAAGAAACACTAAAGAATAGAAACAGTTACAAAGATTGTGATGCCAGATATATGCCTTTGTCGGTAGAAACTCCGTCTTGGATCCTGGTGTATAAGGATGTTTCTGTGATTACCTTGCCAGGTGACGATCCCATTGCAATAGAGATAACCAACAAAGACATAGCACATTCTTTCCAACAATATTTTGAAGCATTTTGGAAAATTGCTGAACTCTTTAAGTAGAAGATTTCAGATTCTCTACCTTTCTAAATCCAAGGAAGCTTTTAGGTTAAAAACATAATGCGGAAAATCCAATCTGCTAATCAAATCATCAAGTTGCGATTTCCAATAAAATTTCCCATCAAAGATTACTGGAGTTCCTTGGATTAAAAGAGATTGTGCTCTAGGAGCTACTATTTCATTTGCTCTAATGTATCCCGCTTCTTTCCCTCTAATTAAATCATCCTTCTCAAGAACTTTATCTATAGAAACATACTCGCCGTTAACTGCTCTGGCGAATCTTTCTGCTAATCTGGATTTCCCAAAACCCAGCGGTCCACGAAAAATAACATAACAAGTCATATTTTTAGTGTAATTAATCAAATATTTATAACTATTTCTAAAAATGTGCTTTAAAATAAGACCGGTTTAAAATCATTTTTTCGGCAAATAAGAGATGATTTTTTTAACAGAATCCTCTACTGGTCTAGTTGCATCAATAACTGTCCCATACTCAAACTCCGTTGCTTTTGCATAAACTACTCTGGCAGCAGCTTCTCCATGAGTTTTACTTCGTTTACGATCTCGTTCAATACAAACTTCTAAAGGAGCTTTTAATGTAAATATATAATGGGAAAAATCAAGTCTCTTAAGTAAATCATCAATCTGTGATTTCCAGTAAAAGTTTCCATCAAAAACGATAGGGGTACCTTTTTCCAATAACTTTTTTGCTCTAGGAGTAATTATTTCATTTGCTTTTTTGAAACTTTTCTGTGAGATATATCCTGCTTCTTTATCCTTAGTTAAATCATGTTCATCTAAAATTCTATCTATAGCAATATATTCAGCTTTAATCTTTTTAGCCAGCTTTTCAGCTATAGTAGATTTCCCGCATCCTAATGGCCCGCGAATTATAACAAAGTAACTCATAACTAGATCTTGACCTAAATCTTTATAAACTATTTCTAACAAAATCACTATGTGCCATCGTCGCATAATCCGGTATTGCGCAGGTCTTGAATAACCTTTTAGAAAAGGTTAATCAAAATCGAGAGAACCTGTTCCGCAAGGAAATCCCGGTTCAAAGCCTGCTACACTAAAAGTGCAGTTGGATGAAATTCCGGGCGATGGCGCTTTTTCTCTTAGCAAATTTTAAATAAGGAAATCCTAAACTCAAGGTTATGCCAGTGTGGCACAATCCGGTACTGCGGTAGTCTCGAAAACTACTCCCTCTGGGATTCTCGGTTCAAAATGTGATTAAAATGAAAATCCGAGCACTGGCGCTTTCTCTTTCTGTTCGACGCCCTTCGGGAACCGCGAATCTTCCGCACAAACAGCGCTAGTGAGCACCTTCCGGCGTTGCGCATAATAGTTCGGCGCCGCTGACGGGAGCCCGTCGCTGGAGCGGCGGAAAAGATTTAGGTTCCGGCGGTGCAACCATGAACATGACGACGGAACGTATTGACATACACTGGCGAGCGCGACGACTTGGAACGGCGCGGCTCAGCCTGGAACGTAACGGCATCGGGATTTCTCAGCGCAACGTCGAGCTCATTCGGAAATTCTGCGACGATGCGGCGCTCGGCAAAACGGTGCTCGGGCGACAAAAGAAGAAACTCGGCGCAGGACGCATCTTGAAGTACCTGGAGACACTGCGAAAGATCGCGCACTGGCTGCAAGAGGACTTCGACAAGGTTACGGTCGAGCGGATGGAACGACTTATCGCGACCATTGAGCGCAATGAACTTCAATGGTTCAAAGCAGGGCGCGTCTACATGCGCGTCAACTACAGCGAGTGGAGTCGACACGACATCAAGATCACAATCAAGAAGTTCTACAAGTGGCTACAGGGCGACAACCTTGAATATCCAAAGCTGGTCCGTTGGATTGATACCTTCGCACCCTCCCACAAGATTCCCGCGCTCACCGACGAAGAAGGAACGAAACTAGTCGAGTACGCACGTGGTCCACGCGATAAGGCCGCAGTGAGTCTTCTCTTGGAACTGGGCTTCCGCGCGGAGGAGCTGCTCAACGTCCGGATCCAACACGTGCAGCGGAAGGATGATCACTTTATTGTCACGTGCCCGTATTCAAAGACGTACACGCGAACACTTCCTACGTTTCGCAGTACGCGATTTCTCGAGGAGTGGTTACGGAATCATCCGTCGCCAACGGTTGCGCACGCCCAGCTATTTCCCATGACCTACCCCGCTCTTCGTACTGTCGTCCACCGATTGGGGGAACGCGTGCTCGGGAAAGTCGTCACGCCTCACATCTTACGTCACACCTGCGCAACCAATCTCGCGAACAATCGCGTCGGTCGATACCAAATGTGCAAGTGGATGGGTTGGCAGATGAGTTCCAGGATGCCCGATGAATACATCGATCGTTCGGGAGTCTCCGCCGAGGAGACACTCAGCCTTCTTCGCGAAAATGAAAAGACGCGCCTTGGTCGCGAACTCACGGAACGCGAGGACGAGTTGTCGCGGATGAGGCAGCGCTGCTCCGAACTTGAATTCCAGGCGCTCCAAGGACGGAACGAGCCGCTGAGAGCAGCCGCGGAGAAACGCAAGGCTGAGGACGACGCGCTCAATGAAGTGTTGTCGGGCCATCCCGAGCTGCTCGATGCATTCGCACGACAACTTCTCAAGCAAGATGCACTCAAGCGTCTGAAATAGGCGAGCACACCGGCGCCCGTGCGCGGTATTAAAGGTGCCGCTGGTCTACCGGCGGAAAAGACTTAAACTGTTGGTTCTGCCGTCGACGGATGATCACGTTAACGGAAGAAGAACAACAGCGTCTCGAGCATGAGCTTGAGCACTCGCCGCCGTGGTGGAGAGCCATTTGGGAGTATCTGCTGGCCAACTACTCGTGGGACCGGGAGACCGACGTTATCACGTGCGATGCATCCGGCGAAGTGGTGACGGTTTCACCGCTTCCAGCAAAGACGGACGACGCTACTTCGCGCGATCCAACATCCGTGCCGAAATGGTTACTGCTCCTGCGAGAAGAGATTCGGAAGCAGGATGACGAGCGACGAAAGAAAAATCGGTCGCGCGAACACCACAGTTAGAATATCTCGCAAGCTCCATTCAATGGGGTGGAAACTCGTGAGTTGGTGCGAGCACTCTGCTCGGCTGCTGTAACAAGTATGTTCAATCCCCGCCGAGGACATTTTCATTACACATCATAGTGCTTTCTATAAAACACTCAACCACCGGAGAATCCAAATTATTAATAAGCAGGCGCGCCGACCATTCATATGCACGCGGACGACGCCAACCACATACTGCAAACAGCGAGACGCAGTCAGCTAAATCGCATCGGTGCCGAACCATGGGTAACAGTTTATTCGCGCGAATCAACCTCCACGGGAAATGGAAGCTATTTCTGCGCATTGGTTAGGAACGCAAGTGTCGAGACGAGCACGCCTGATTGGAGCTGGCGACTTCAAATCGGCGGCGGACTACCAAGATTCTCTCGGCAATACACTGGTCATGGCACAACCTCCATGTACCATCGCTTTGGGAGCGGCGATGAGACCGTCGAACCTTTCGTTTTCGTCCGCTCGTTCCATGAAATCAAGGAAGGCTACATCGAGCTATCGGAGGAGTTTCGCCATTTTTTCAATCTCTATTACGACGCTAAAACCAACTCATACATTCGCATTGATGAGCACGGCAGCGAGGAGACCGTCGCCATCGTAACTGCCGACAGCGTCAAAGTGAAAACGCGCACGTTGCGACAGTTCCTCGCGGCCCGGCAGATGTCCTTTGCTATTTTTTTCGACTTTGTAGCTTTCGCCACGACCGAAATGTCATTTGACCATTCCAGGCAGGATGAGGAGATAACACGCGGCGATCTGCGATACTCGTTCCACATCAATGCCCCGCCAGCAGCCAGGCGTGTAACCTCACGTTTGCTTGGAACTCGAATAATCCTCCCTTTGCCGCGGGAAGAATGTGGCATCTGGCCCTACGAAAAAACACCGCAATCAGCAACCTTTATCATCGGTGTCGATGGCAACGGACACGAGATCATACATACCTGCGCCCTTGACGTATTAAATACTCCGGGCGCGCCAGATTTTCTCACGCCAGTTGTGTTTCGGCGGGAAGTCCTTAAGCGATATTACGAGAACCCCGAAAAGTACAGCGTGCACGATGGCTATTTATCGTGTGGCAACCTGTGGAGCCTACATATCGACAACGACGGACGGGACCACGTTGTCGTCTTTCTAGGATATCTTGCTAGCCTCGGAATTGAGGACCAGTATTACTGGCGCTCCTTCAATATTCCTCCGACTGATAGTGGTTTAAGCGACACGGCCAGGCGCCGTGCGCTACTCGCGGAATTTGTGGATGCGACGTCGCCAGACCTCGTGTTCAAAAGAAAGTTTGTGGACTTTCAGGAAGCATGGGAGAAAAAATTCTGCTGGCAACTATTTCGCGTGCTCCGTGCCGAAGATGAACATGTATTGAAGCTCCTTCGGGTGCCCCTGAATGAAAGTGTCGTTGAGTTCGAGCAAGTGGTTCTCGCTCTCTCAACGTTGCTTCAGGATTCCCTCAACGACTCTGAGCTTGTGAGCTCACTCCCACCTGTCACCGACGAAAAGAGTATCGATAAGTTCAGGCGCTTTCTTGTTTCGAAACGCTATCCACCGGTTAAAAGGGATATCGACTTCTTGAGAGCCCTTCAGCTGGGACGTAGCAAGGCCGGCAGCGCTCATCGGAAGGGCGACGACTATCAGAAGGTGACCACCCAACTCGGGTGGACACATCAGACCAAACGCGGAGTGTTCACCGATTTCTTGCGACAGGCGAACGAGATGCTCGACGGGCTAACGGAGTTCTTTCTTCGAGCGCCGGAGCCACCACATTAAGACATGACTCTTTCTAATAGGAGACCGACTAGCCATCCTATTGCTGCGCCGATGAGAGCCCCAACGAAGTAGATTACCATTGCGGCGGGTGCTCCGACAACGTAGCTCGCGATCGCCCGTGGGTCCGTCACACTTGGGAGCGTTTCGACTCTTACCACAGTAGTGGACAGAAGGTACCCGAAGAAAGCACCGACGAGTGTCAAGACGCAAGGAATTGGTCTTTCCTGTATCGCGGCGACGACTTCATCAAAGTTTATTGGTGGCACGACAACTCACGCACGTGATTGCTTATAACGATGTTGTGCCCGTGGAATAGAAATGTTTTTACGTCACGGCAGACTCTTGTGGCGCCTCCCCCACTGCGACAGCGTTTCCGCAATTTTTATATAGAAGTGTAGCTTTCTTCCGGTAAACAAGGACGTTCAACAGATTCTGAAAGCAAAGGCGTACTTCCCCGTGTCATCTCGGCGATGACGCGCGTTGAGCACTGGCGTTTTTCCAACTACTTCACAAGCAAAAGCATTTAAAGATGTAAATTATCTTTCTAGTATCGAGGTGAATTATATGGCAACATACGATCTATTGTTTTTATTAGGAAGAATACTCAGCGGAGGCTATTTTGTACTAAGTGGAATAAATCACTTTACCAAGTGGAATATGCTTACTCACTACGCAGAGTCAAAAAAAGTTCCGTTGGCGAAATGGGCAGTATTATTCTCAGGCGTACTATTACTCTTAGGTGGAGTAAGTGTATTGACGGGCATGTATCCTCAATGGGGAATACTTTGTATAGCTCTATTCTTGATCGGAGTAACTCCAAAGATGCACGACTACTGGACAGTTCCTCAAGAACACCAAATGGCAGAAAGAGTCAACTTCATGAAGAATGTAGCTTTGCTCGGTGCAGCCTTAATGTGGCTGGCAATCCAGACTCCCTGGCCTTTAAGTTTAGGGCTTTAATTTTTTTTTAATTTTCTTATTTTGGTTTCTTCAGATAATGAGCTGCTTTAAGGATTAATACACAAGTAGGACCATGAGTGATTTTACTTTCAAGCACCATCTTTATCGCATCTTCAATCTTCATCTTTTTTGTTTTTATTATTTCTGTTCCTTCAGGATTTTTTGTTGAGAATTTCAATTTTTTAGCAAGAAAAAGATAAGCCGGAGAATGTACAACACTTGTAAAAGGATTAACAACGCCAAGACTAATCCACTCCTGCGCATGGATTCCTAATTCTTCTTCAAGTTCCCTTTTCGCAGCATCAAGTGGTTTCTCACTACCATCAATTCCTCCACTTACTGCCTCAATACTATCTCTGCCTAAAGCATAACGAAATTCTTCAGTTAAATAAACAAACCCATCATCGTCAAGAGGAAGTACAGAAACTCCACTGATCATTTTCACAATTCCAAAAATTCCAGGCTTACCATCAGGGCGGATTACCTGGTCTTCATTAACTTCAATCCAAGGATTTTTATATTTAGAAACTGTGCTTTTAATAACCCATGGGCCATTTTTCTTTTCCATAATCACAATCTAAATCCTTCTGTCTCTATCAAATTTCGCTGCCAAGCATGCAAGCAATCAAATCTTCCTGACAAGACTATCTTCAGCATCTGCTCTTTGTTCATAATCAGATGTCCTTTCAAGGCAGTTTTCTGCATTAGCTTCTGCTGTAATTCGCCTAGCTTTTCCAATTGTTCTTTTTGCAGCTGAGTTAAGCGTTTCTTTTCCGGAACAGGAACAAAAAATGGTTCCTTCTTACCTTGTTCTACTGCTCTTTGAAACTGTGAAGCCTGACTGCGCACAATAGGATGTACCCCACGTAGCTTCTCCCATTCGGGAGGATGTAATGAAAACTGCTTCAAGTGTTCGTTACGAATCACAAAATGAACCGGACGATTAACCTTTTTTGCTAATTGTTCCCGCAACAAAAATAATTCACGGAAAATTCCTAATTGTTCCGGTGTAAACAATTTCACGCCACGTACATCCAGAAAATGCTGGGTCTTGTAGGTAAAATCTGCTTCTTCCAATGCAGCTAATTCTTCCTCCACCCAAGAAATTCTTCCCTTCTGAACTAACTCTCGACGTAAAATTTCCCGCAACTGAATTAAATAAGTAGTATCTTTAACCGCATAGGCCAGCATTTCTTGAGTTAATGGCCGTTTAATCCAATCTGCCATTTGATATTTGCTTTCCTTTTCCGCGTTAAAATATTCTTTTAGCAAATCTCCTAAGCCAAGATGTTCTTTTCCCAAAAATAATGCCCCAATCTGGGTATCAAAAATATTTCGAGGATGGCAATTAAACTGCTCCTGCAGGATACGAAAATCAAAACTAACATCATGAAAAATTTTTTGAATGGTAGAATTTTCAAGAATATCAAGCAAGGGCTTTATATCTTTTAAGACCAAAACGTCAACCACCCAGCTCTTGGTAGAGGTAGAAATCTGAATCAAGGAAATATACGCGCCATAATGATGAAGGTTGTTTTCACACTCCAAATCTACTGCCAATTCCTTGGCCTGCGCCCATTCTTGCACTGCCTTTTCCAGTTCCGGTGCAGTTTCAAGGTAAGTAAAAGAAACCATTACTCGAAAATAAGCTAAAAGATATATAAATCTAGTGTCATTTTATCATACATACTAAAGCTTTATATTTTTCTATACTTTGCATCAGATTATGCCTTTAGGAAATATTGTCAATGATGCTGCCCGTTTTAGGCATCTGGTAAAGGGACATTTACGTGAAAATCTCAAGAAATATCTCTCCGAAGAAGATTTGATCGGAAAACAAGGTAAGGATAGGATTCGCCTTCCGGTACCCATTATTACTATTCCCCGCTTTCGTTACGGACCTAATTTTGGCGGTGTCGCTCAAGGAGATGGAGAGGTTGGAGATGTAATCAACCCTACAGGAAGAAAAGGAGAGGGATCTGAAGGTTCTAACGGGCCGGATGAGGGAGATTTAATTAATTTGGAAATGCCCATGAGCGATCTGGAAGATTTGCTCCTGGAAGAATTAAAACTGCCTTACCTCGAACCAAAGGGAAATCAAACCATTCATACTCAAAAACCTATTTACAAATCCATTGCCGAGCACGGGGTGCAGCGAAATTTTAAAAGAACCTACAAAGAAGCTTTGAAACGCATGGCGGCATCGGGAGGCTATCGACCCGGCGATGCGGTCGTACCGATCAATAAAGATTTTCGTTATCGGGCTGCTTCTGCTCAACCGAAGCTGCAATCCAACGCCGTTCTTATTTACATGTTGGATGTTTCTACCTCGGTAGATACAGAAAAAAGAAGACTCTGCAGATTAACTAATTCCTGGATACAAAGAGTGATGGGGAGATATTACCCCAATGTTGAAGAAAGATTTATTGTGCATACCACTAATGCCTACGAAGTAGAAGGTTCCGTTTTTTATGGTACTAAGTTGGGTGGAGGAACACATATTTCTTCAGCATTTACAAAATGTGCAGAGATCATTCAAAAAGATTATCCTCCTCAAGAATGGAATATTTATCTTTTCTATTATTCTGATGGTGACAATTTCAAGGATGATAACAATACTGCTTTAACTTTATTAGAAGATATGCTTTTACCCAACCGCAGACTTCCTACCGTAAACATGTTCTGTTATGGGGAGTGCAGCGAAGGTAAGGATTTATTTATGTCCAAATTGAAAAGAGCATTTTATCTTTCTACCGATAAAGGGAATAGTATTTTAAAAAGAAAAACACGCCCAGCAAAATTGCTGGATGATGATACTATTTTCCCAACCTTAAAAATATTTCTCAATAAGCACCAGATTCCTTTTTACCAAGCTGGAGAATATATTCAATCCACAGATAAAACATGAAAAATAAAACAATAATACTAATGCTGATGGTAGGATTAATCATCCTCAGCAGTGGATGTACTCCGGCCAGCAAAGAAATTGTAATCAAAGAAAACGTAACTGCTCCCGAAACAACAGTTAACGAAATAATTCCCCCTCCAGATAACCCCACCATAAACTATTGCACTGACTTCTGCCACTTTGTAAAAGGAGGAGATCATGCCACTTATGATTACAACAAAAGTAGTGAGCGCTTTTCCTGCCAATGTTTTGATTACGAAAAATCCCTGATCGTGAAAAAAGAAATAACTCCTCGAGATCTAGAACTTTACCGCAAGAGATTATCATTCTGGCAGAAAATGCCAATCACTTATCAAATCATAAATCCACAAGATTGTGGAGATTATGAAACAAAAAAAATTGAGCTAGCCTTTAAGAGAATTCAAGACGCTACTCAGGGAGTGGTACAATTTCAGCCGGTGCAGCAAGATGCTGACATTAATCTCACTTGCAAATTTATCAAAGATTGTTATTACAAAAAAATAGATATTCGCAAAGAAGAGGGAGTTATCTACAAATACGAGGGCATCTGCGCTCATGAAGCTGGAGTAACAACCATTACCAGCTACCAAGGATTTACTCTCAAAAAAGCCACCATCGACTTAATTGGCTTAGCCGGCTTTGCGGAAACATCTGGTTCCGGTGCTTCTGGGTTTTATATCGGAAGCTGTGGACATCCTACGGTAGAAATCCATGAAATGTTACACGCTCTTGGTTTCGGACACGTTCCTGATCCTCAAAGTATTATGTACTATCAAGCAGAATTAGTACCGTATACTATTCAAAAAGAAGGAGCTTGTATAGGCAGCGATAAACAAATAGATCAGAAGATTGTTGATGATTTATTGTTTACGTATGGTTAGAATACTAAAAAGTGCCCTGGCCGGGATTCGAACCCGGGTCACCGCCTCTCTCCTGCAGGGAGAGCTCGGAAGCTCTGCTTCCCGCCGCGAAAGGGCAGTATGATAGTCCGGACTACACCACCAGGGCGTTATTCTGGCAAAATCAGAGGTGCTTTAAAAAGATAACGGAAAAATTTCATTTTCCGGAACACGAGGAAAAATAGATATTTTCCTGTGCCCAAGAAAAATCGCTGTTTTTCTTCGGGTCTCCCAGAAACTTTTTGTTTTCTGATAGATTTCTGAAACAGTTTACTTCATTTTGAACAAAAATCTTATAAAAAACATTCAAATACTAAGCCTATGAAAGAACGAGTCATTTTGGGACTGATAGAATATGTCACCGTCCACGGCAGTAAAGATAAAGAAGCTAAAGTCATGGCCAGGGTAGATACCGGTGCCACTTCCTCATCTATTGACTATACTCTTGCCGGAGAATTGCAGCTAGGTCCGGTCATAAGCTCGAAGGTAGTAAAGTCTGCTTCCGGAATTAAAAAAAGACCTAATCTCAAAGTTAACATTACTCTAAAAGGAACCGACATTGAAGAAGAATTCACTCTCGCTGATCGCAGCCATATGACTTATCGAATTTTACTCGGCCAAAATATTCTCAAAAAGGGCAATTTTCTAATCGATCCCATGAAGAAAGTGGAAACAAAATGAAAGCAGCACTTATCTCTTTAGGAAGCAAAAGTTCTCTCCTCACTGGAGAAGCTCTGAAGAAGTACTTTGAAGTAGTTGAGGTACTGGAACTTAAAAAAATAGAAATCCGATTAGGAAAAGAAAGTGGTATTTTTTACGAAGGAAAAGCCTTAGAAAGTTATGATTGCATTTATGTCAAAGGATCATTCCGCTACGCTAATCTGCTTTGCTCCATTGCTTCTATGCTGGAAGGAAAAGTAAGTTACATGCCTTTGCCAGCCTCAACCTTTACCACTGTTCACAATAAACTTCTTACCCATCTTATTTTACAACAACACAATATTCCCATGCCACGTACGTATCTTTCCTCTACTACCGAGACCGCGAAAGAATTACTCAAAAGAGTGAGTTATCCTATCGTGATGAAGTTTCCTGAAGGAACTCAAGGTAAAGGAGTAATGTTTGCCGATTCTATTAGTTCAGCATCTTCCTTGCTCGATGCTTTAGGAGCGCTCAATCAACCTTTTATCATTCAAGAATACATTGACACCAGCGGCACTGACATTCGGGCTTTAGTAGTGGGCGACAAAGTGGTTGCCGCTATGAAACGAAAAGCGCAGACCGAAGAAAAGAGGGCTAATATTCATGCTGGCGGCAAGGGCGTTCAAGTCCAGCTGAGCAGAGAAATTATCGGCTTGGCTATTGCTACCGCCAAAGCGCTCAAGGCGGACATTTGCGGAGTCGATATTTTGGAAGGACCGACCGGACCATTAGTTATTGAAGCTAACATTTCTCCAGGATTACAAGGCTTAATGGAAGTAACAGGCATCGATATTCCCGACCAAATTGCTCGTTTCTTACATACCAAAACAGAAGAAAATGTGGATGCTGGAAAGAAAATGGCTACCACAAAAGTGATGAAAGAACTGCGTCTGGACGGCGGCGAGGAAATATCACAGGAAATAATCACTGGTTTGCAATTCCGCGGGGAGCGTATTCTATTACCGGAATGGGTTGCGCGCATGAGTCGCTTGACCGAACAAAAAGAATATGTAGTTCGCGCTAAAAAAGGAAAAGTAGAAATTGAAGAGATGAAATGATTAAAACAAATAGAACTTTCAAAATTATTTCTTAATTAAATCACTTATATCCCCATCTCTTGGAGTACAATGGTATTGATCTCTTGGCTCACTGTTTTCTTGTTGGTACAACAAAGATTGAGTATAACTATAACTTAGACCAAGAACATAACCCGTGAATACAGTCAGACCTACTAATTTTATCCCAAGATATAAGCCCCAGGCCGCTTGATCTTCGGTTTTCATTTTTTTCTAATCCGCTTTCATAAAATCTATTTCTTAACCAAATCGCTGATCTCTTTCCCATCAACTCTAGAATAATATTTTATTCCATTTATTTCAAGATACGTTTCTGGTTTTTCATTGCCTAGAACGTTTTGAGTTTGTTCTTGATATGATACAAAGTTTGATTCTGTTGTAGTTTTCTGAGTTTTACTTTTACTATCCACATAATTAGTCACTATTACTACGCCCCCCATAAGTATTACTAAAGGGATTACATACAAAGAAGAATTGTTCCGTTGATACATACTTACTTCCTCTTCCTAACTGATCTGGTAGCTTGTTTCAAAGGAGCTTCTCGTTTTTGCTTTGGTTTGAACCCTAGCAAATAAATGATCGGCAATATTCCTACTGTATTAAATACCAACATACAGATAAACCAACCCCTCTGTTTATTCTGAGCCGAATGCCATAAGCCAAACCCTTTCCAAACTAATTCCCAGATCGAGAGTAAAACTAACAATATTAAAAAATTAACGGGATGCTGGTAAAAATAAAGCATGTTGTAATACATGCTCCGTTCCAAAGAGAATACGTATTTAAATTTTTGTATTCACTAAAATCTCCATAAAAGAATAATTTAAATAGTTATTTTCTTTTCTAAGAGAGAAGAGGTAGGATGAAACAAGCCCAATTTTCTCGCCATCATCTGTTCATAGTCATTCTTATAGTGGTAATTATTATTCTTGGCGTTGGATCATATATCGTCCAGCGTAATGCTATTATTAAAACAATAGCTGGAGAAGCCATTCGTCAGAGAATTTCTAGTATTGGGGTGGAAACGTCGCCAGCTTTACCAGATAGTAATAAACCTAAAGAAAAAGAAAGTGAGCAATTTCCGCCTCAAGGTGCAGCACCTCCTCAGAACAAAGATGCTATTGTTATTACCCAAGGTACGGATACCTACAAATCAAAACAAGAAGCAGGTAAGCAACCCCCGGGCAATGTTCCACTTCCACCTGATCCAGTAATATACTGTCCTCAACAACTCACTCCTGCAACTTCCTGGACTCTTGCGGGCTGGAAAGTGTTACCGTGGAAAGCTGTAGATGTTCAATGCCTGGGAAAAAGAGTTTTATGTTACTATGCTGATGATTCCACCGATATTGCCCGAGCTGATCAGATCATTTATTATCAGGATTTTGAGGGGATAGAAAAGTGTGTTCCCATAAAAAATCCGGACAACTATAGCTGCGCCTGTAAGAATTCTCAAAAGTAGTTACATATCAGTGTTCATAAGAGAACAACAATATTAATGCTCTAATCTTAAACAAAATAAAGAAAATAAAAAAAATTACTTCTTCTTTTTGTCAGGCATACTATGCCCGCACATGGGTTTAACCATCTTGAGAATTCCCATCAGTACTAACAAAGCACCGAGTACAAGTCTCCAATCAAGGTCAGGTTTTAATAAAGCCCAAGCTAGCACTAAAACTCCTAGGACTAACTTTTTACCGCCATGACATCTGGCGCATACGCCATCCCCACATCCGCATTCCATAATTTCACCTCAGTGTTTTATCTCTTTTTATGCTTCTCAATTTTCTGGATTTTTGCTAAATCGTCCAGAATATCAGAAGCGAGGAATGTATATCCTTTCTTCTTTCGTAACAACATATCACCGGTAAGGCCATTGATGTAAGAAGCAGCTACTGCACTCTTAAACAAATCTCGTGACTTAGCTAAAAAGCCCACTGCTAAACCAGCTAGAATATCGCCAGTGCCGTTTTTAGTCATACCTTGATTTCCAGTGCGATTGTAAACTATTTTATTGGCAGAAATAATTAAATCAGTGGGACCTTTTACTAACAAGACATTATTATTTTGCAAAAAATAACGTAGATTACCTTGTAGGATTTCTGCTTTCTCCTTGGCATTCGCTTCCCGTAACTTGGGAAGTAAAAATTCTTTATTGCTATTTACCAGCATCATTTCTAATTCCGTTTCATGAGGGGTAATAATGCTATTGTTAAAATCTTTAAAGGAAAGTGACTTAAGCGCATCGGCATCGATTACTTTTAATTTCTGCGACTTGTGCACAAAATATTGAGAAAACTTATCTGCTTTGCGAGTAATGCCATTTCCAATTAAAATTGCATCATATTTATCCGCAAACTTGACCATTTCTTTGGCATTCTTAATATTAAAACTAGTTCCCTTGACTTTATGAGTAATCAAATCGGGAGTGTATTGATGAATGGCCCAAGCTACTTTTTCGGGAGACGCAATAGTTACCGCATCACAGCCAGCTCGTAAAGCAGCCAGCCCCGCCAAAATAACTGAACCAACATATTCTTCTGAACCGCCAATGATCAAAGCATGACCATTTTCCCCTTTGTGAGAAGTCTTCTTGCGGTCCATTAATTTCTTAACTTGGTTAAAGTTCATAATAACGAGGTAAAAGGCTTATTTTTTGATTTATATAAGTTTGTAGTAATTCTTAGGTAGAGAAAACGAAAAATGGCTCCTCTTTAAAAATCCTTTAAAAAGAGGCGGAAAACAAATCTTAAAATTAGTTAAAAAAGAACACAACAAACCTTTTAAAGAAAAGTAATTCTTCTAGCTTGACCCTGTAGCTCAGCCTGGTTTAGAGCGCTGGTCTTATATGACCATTAATGGATCAAATTAAAAAAACCATTAATCCTGCTTAGAAAGCCAGAGGTCCTGGGTTCAAAGCCTGCAACTAACGTTGTTGGGTGAAAGTCCCGGCAGGGTCACTTTTTCAAATATATTCTAACAATCTAAGAACACTTTTCTGTAACTTCAGCTAAGGTAGCAGTAAACTTCACGCTCTTGACCGTGGGATGAGTAACTACTTCACTGGTATCACCTTTATGTAAAGTTAAAACCTGTTCCCCCACCACCTTACCCGTTGTTTTCTTGATGATATTGACTGCCACTAATGGATTTTCCCCGGGCTTTTCTGCTTTGCAATATTCAGGCGTTTTCAATAACTTCCATTCAAGTGCTCCAGCGGCAGTATAACTTCCCTGCCCTAACGATAAATCATACGCTTCCCCGTCACTGGTCTTGACTTTTACTGCCGTAATACTACATTTATTGACACAATCAGTTTTATACAAGCTGGCTAAAGTCTTACATTCTTTGTCGATGCATAACAAGCCTTCTTTACAATCAGCATTATATTGACAGCCCAGGACTAGTGCGGTTGGCGGAGCGGCTTGCTCTGGCCCAGGAACAATTGCTTCTGCGGGTGCTGCATCATTTTTTTGAACCGCTACTTTTTGACAACTAGTGAGAAGAAAGGCTACTACTAACAAGAAAACTAAAAACGATAATGAATGCTTCATTTAATCACCTCTGATCTAAAATAAAACTGATTATTAAAACTTATTGGTACAGCCAGAACTTGCGAGACAGGTTTTACTATCGTTCGATTAACCAGCTGGATTTTACAAGCTCAACCTCTTCTTTCGCATCCGACTGCCACATCAAGAATTAATTTTTCGTTTAAATTTTTATCTGTAGTAGAAGAGATATAACATTAATTAAAATGAAGTGCGGTAGCGGGGAGTCGAACCCCGGTCGCAGCCTGTTTGTGTAACAAATTTCCAAATGTTGAATCTTTGTTATTGGCAAGGCCGCATACTAACCACTATACGACTACCGCATTCAAGAAAGCAAAATTCAAACCATTAATAAAGTTTATCATTTCAAACCAAATAAAAAGAAAAAAAAAGAAAACAAACCAAGACTTAATCTCTAGCTAAGCCAAAGACTGCTCGTACTGCTACTACAATGGTTGCAGGAACGAAAAGCACTAAGATTGAATTCAAAATGCTTTCTAAAATAGCTACTCCGAAACCAGCTTGAGCTGCTCCTAAAACATTTGCACCAAGGTAAGACACCAATACTAGTACTGTTCCACTAGTCAAAAATGCTGATGCTTCTGCGGATGTTATGTTCAATAACCCGATTACTATACCTAATAGAAACACTGCCCAGGTCATTTGTGCTGCATACGGCCCAGTTAGTCCAACTCCTAAAAGTATTGCAAGAAGCAAACCTACTAAGAAAGACCAGCTTCCTAATTTATTACCCATAGCTTTTTTTGCCATGATTACTTTCACCTCTTTTTGTTATACTAAGAACAATCATGTTCCAGTACCGATGTTCTAGTAAAACTTTTTGGTTTATAAGAGTTACGTTTTCTCAAACCTCCAATTAAACAAAAACTTAATAAACAAACCATAACTCAAACAGCAAATCCCCCCTTAGTTTAGCGGCTAGAACACTCGGCTGTAGATGCTCTTTAGAATTGTCGTCAAGACTGAGATGAAAAAGAGTCAGCCAATAGCCACCGAGGGATCCCCGGTTCAAAAACCTGCAATGTAAATTGTTGGAGGAAAGTCCGGGAGGGGGGACTTTTTCATTCCATTTCTGTAACTACTAAAATAAACAAAATAAACCTCAAAATAGAAAGCTTTATAAACAACCCACTGTTTTAGCTAAAAAATGGCAGCAGATTCTCTACATTTCATTCTCTAAAACGATTGATATGTAGATATAACGCTGTCCGCTGCCCTGGTGGTGTAGTTCGGCCTAGCATGAAGCCCTGTCGGGCAAACCAGAATTCAAGCAGAATTCTGCGCAGCAAGGCTTCGACCCGGGTTCAAAGTGGTTGGAGAGGAATCACAATCAATCGAAAATCCCGGCCAGGGCGTATGGGCCGGTAGCTCAGCTTGGTAGAGCGCTTGACTTTTACATCAGTAAAAGTGAAGAGATCAAGCGGTCGGGGGTTCAAATCCCCTCCGGCCCGCTTATTATTATACAATAGTAATCAAAACATGGGGGCAAATACGCACAAAAATGAGCTTTAACGTTACAACTCATCAATTGGTCTGCAAGCATAGCAAAGTAGCTGATGCGGAAAGAGAAGTGTTATTGAAACGCTATGACATCGGCCAGCAAGACCTTCCTAAAATAATGCAACATGATCCTGCTATCAAAACCCTCGGCCTTAAAGGCGGAGATATTGTTAAGATAGAACGAGAAAGCAAAACTGCCGGTAAAAGCGTCTATTACCGCGAGGTTATTGAGGAATAAACATGGACGGCTCAATTCTTATTAAAAAATACTTTGAAGAAAAGAAATTAGTAGCCAGTAATATTAAATCTTTTAATACTTTAATTGAAAAAGGATTACAAGAAGTTATCGAAGAAAATAAAGAAGCAGAACCAGCTATCATTCCTCATAACATTGAAAAATTCAAAATCCGCTTCGGCCGCATTACCGTCGGAAAACCAGAAATAACTGAAGCAGATGGCAGTAAAAGACCAATTTATCCTATTGAAGCACGCTTGCGAAAAATATCCTATTCCGCTCCTATTAATCTAGAAATCAGTACTTATGTTAATGACGTACAACGTGAAAATTTCATAACTGAAGTGGGAAAGATTCCTATCATGTTGCGCAGTAAATACTGTCATCTTCATGGCTTAACCAGAGAAGAACTGATTAAACGCGGAGAAGACGCTACTGATCCTGGCGGATACTTCATCATTAACGGAACTGAAAAAGTTATTGTTACCGTGGAAGATTTAGCAGGAAACAATTTTATCGTCGAAGAAGACCAAGGAGATTTTTCCGGACGATATTTTGCCAGCCGCGGTTCTTACAAAATTCCTCACACTTTTGAACGTAAAAAAGATGGTATTTACTACTTAACCTTTACCCGAGTAAAGACCATGCCTTTAGTAATTATTTTGAAAGCACTTGGTTTAGTAAAAGATGAAGATATTATGAAATCAATTTCTACTGAAAAGAATTACGAAGAAGTAATTCTTAATCTCTTTGAGTTTGTCGACATTAAAACCCAAGAAGATGCTATGGATTACATTGGTAAAAGAATCGGTGTCGCTCAACCTAAAGAAATTCGCATGGAACGAACCAAAGAATTGCTCAATAAATATTTACTGCCAAACGTAGGTATGGAACCGGTAGCGATGCACACTAAAGCATTGAACCTTTGTAAGATGCTCAAAAAATTCATTGACGTCAGCAATGGAACAAGATCTTCAGATGATAAAGATCATTACATGAACAAGCGTCTCCGCCTAAGCGGAGATTTGCTGATCGATCTATTCAGAGTTAATTTCAAAATCTTAGTGGGAGATATTTTATACAACTTCCAGAGGATCATCAAACGAGGAAAATTACCTTCCATCAGAGTTATCATTCGCGGAAAATTATTGACTTCCAGATTGTATTCATCCATGGCTACCGGGGAATGGGTTGGCGGCAGACAAGGAATTTCCCAGAGGATGAGCAGAACTAACTATTTAGATATGGTTTCACATCTTCAGCGAGTAGTAAGTCCTCTTTCCACTTCCCAAGAAAACTTCGAAGCTAGAGCCTTACATTGTACTCACCTAGGAAGATTATGTCCGATTGAAACTCCAGAAGGTACTAACATCGGTCTTAGAAAAAATTTAGCCATGCTATGTTCCATCTCTCAGAGTACCGATGAAAACGAAGTTTTAGAAAAAATAAAAACCATTGGATTGCAGGAAGCACGCTAAAAAAAAATGACAGACGTATACCTTAACTCAAAATATGTAGGAACTGTAGAAAATCCCACTCACTTCGTAGCCGAAGTAAAAGATTTACGACGTAAAGGCTCCATTGGTGAAGAAGTCAGTGTTTACTTTGATGCTAATTCGCAAGAAGTTCATCTCTATTCAGATGAAGGAAGAGCTCAGCGACCCCTTATTATTGTTAAAGAAGGTAAACCTTTACTCTCTGAAAAACATCTTAAGCAATTAGAAGAAAGCGAAATTACCTGGCACGATTTAATTCGACAAGGAGTTATTGAATACCTTGATGCAGCAGAAGAAGAAAATGCCTTAGTAGGATATGCTGAAGGAGAACTTACTCCTGAACATACCCACATGGAAATTGCTCCTGGTTCCATCAGCGGAATTACTTCATCCTTAGTTCCCTTCGGAAACTACAACCAATCTTCTCGTTTAATTATTGGAAGCAAAAACCAAAAGCAAGCTCTAGGATTTTATGCTGCTAACTTCCACTTACGTATGGATATGGATTCAAACTTACTTCACTATCCGCAATATCCTATTGTTAAAACTAAAATTCACGATATTACTCAATACGACCAACATCCTTCCGGACAAAACATGATTGTCGCAGTTATGAGTTACGACGGGTACAACATGGAAGACGGAGTTATCTTAGGCAAAGCTTCCGTAGAACGAGGTTTATCACGAAGTACCTATTTCAGACCAGTAGAAGCACAAGAATTGCGCTACTCTGGAGGATTAATTGACGAAGTTTCCGTTCCTGATAAAGATGTTAAAGGATACCGCAGTGAACATGATTACCGCTTCTTAGAAACTGATGGAATTTTATACCCAGAAGCAAAAGTTGACGAAGGTGATGTAGTTATCGGACGAACTAGTCCTCCGCGCTTCCTGAGCAGTATGGACGAATATAATTTAGCTGCTGCTACTCGACGTGAAAGTTCCGTAAGTTTAAAACACGGAGAAAAAGGAGTAGCTGACTTTGTGGTTCTTACCGAAAACGAAGAAGGTAACAAATTAGTTCAAGTTCGCCTGCGTGATGAACGCATTCCCGAGATTGGAGATAAGTTTACCAGCCGACACGGACAGAAAGGAGTCGTTGGGATTCTAGTACCTCCACAAGATCTTCCCTTTTCAGAAACTGGTATTACTCCTGATTTAATTTTCACTCCGCACGGGGTTTCTTCTAGGATGACTGTATCACACCTAGTAGAGCTCTTAGGCGGAAAAGTAGGAGCAATGGCCGGTCGTTATGTTGATGGTACTTTATTTGAAGCAGAAAAAGAAGAAAACCTACGCCAAGAAATGCTCAAATTAGGATTCCAAGAAGACGGAACTGAAGTATTTTACGACGGAAGAACCGGGAAAAAAATGTTAGCCAGAATTTTTGTAGGAAATATGTACTATCTACGCCTACGACACATGGTTGCTAACAAAATGCAAGCTCGCGCTCGTGGTCCAATTCAATTATTAACCAGACAGCCTACTGAAGGTAAGGCCAAAGAAGGAGGTCTACGTCTGGGGGAGATGGAAAAGGACACCTTTATCGCTCATGGAGCAAGTTTGCTCTTGAAAGAACGTTTCGATTCAGACAAAGTAGTAGTTCCTGTCTGTGAAAAATCAGGTTTAATGGGATACTACGACGCTCGCAAAGGCCGAGCTGTTTCCCCATTGTTCGGAGAAAACTCCGAAATGTCTTATGTCGAGATGAGCTACGCTTTCAAGTTACTCCTTGACGAAATCAGAACCTTAGGCATTTATCCTAAGTTGCACTTAAAGAGTAAATATTAATAGCTAAAAAATCAAGATAACAAAAACTGAAAACCGAGACAAAAAAAATGAATCCCGAAGTCCATAAAAAGATCGATCGCATCTCCTTTGAAATTTTTTCTCCCAAGGTGATGGTAGACGCAGCTTCAGCAAAGATAGTTACTCCTGAATTATATGATAAAGAAGGGTACCCTGTTGATGGCGGTTTAATGGATCTTCGTCTGGGAGTTATTGATCCTGGTTTAATTTGTAAAACTGACGGATTAAAATTAAAAGAAAGTTTAGGTCACTTCGGATACATCGAATTAGCTCGACCAGTCATCCACATTAAATTCGTACGACAAATTCTTGATCTATTACGTTCAACTTGTAAAGCCTGTGGCCGCGTACTTATTCCAGAAGAAAAAGTAAAAAAGTATGCCGCTTTACTTAGCAAAGACATTGAAGCAGAAAATTTAGAAGAGCGACGTAGAAAAGTCAAAGAGATTGTTGGCAAATACAAAGCTAAAGACAAGTGCCCGCACTGTAATGCGAAACAAGATAAAATTAAGATTGAAAAACCATACAACTTTTACGAAGGAGAAACTCGCTTAAGTCCTATTGAAGTTCGTGCACGATTAGAAAAAGTGCCTGAAGAAGATGTCATGATCTTCGGCTTTAACTATAAAGCCTTCCGACCAGAGTGGATGATCTTAACTGTATTACAAATTCCTCCCGTAACCATGCGTCCCAGTATTACTCTGGAATCAGGTGAGCGTAGTGAAGATGATCTTACTCACAAGTTAGGGGATATTGTCAGAATTAACCAACGTCTTTTTGAAAACATTAACGCCGGAGCTCCGGAAGTAATCATTGAAGATCTGTGGGACTTATTGCAATATCACGTTACTACTTTCTTTGATAACGAAGTTGCTCAATTACCTCCAGCTCGACATAGAGGCGGACAACCATTAAAGACCTTATCAGAAAGGATCAAAAGTAAAGAAGGACGTATCCGACACAACTTAGCAGGTAAAAGAACTGACTTTTCCGCACGTACCGTTATCAGTCCCGATCCTTTGATTGCCCTCGATGAAGTAGGGGTTCCTTTAAGCATTGCTATGCAACTTACTATTCCTGAACGAGTTACCGACTGGAATAAAGAACATTTACGAAAACTAGTAGAAGCTGGTCCCAAAAAATATCCGGGAGCTAATTATGTTATCAAACCTAATGGACGAAGAAAAACTATTACCGATGAAACCAAAGAAGAAATTCTTGAAGAGTTAGAAGAAGGCTTCATTGTAGAAAGACATCTGGTTGATGGCGATGTATCATTGTTCAACCGTCAACCTTCCTTGCACCGAATGAGCATGATGTGTCATTTAGTAAAAGTACTTCCTGGAAATACCTTCCGTCTAAATCCCGCCGTTTGTAATCCCTACAACGCCGACTTTGACGGAGACGAGATGAACTTTCATATCCCTCAAAACGAAGAAGCTCGAGCAGAAGCAAGAATTTTAATGTTAGTACAGACGCAAATTATCAGCCCTCGTTACGGATTAAGTGTAGTAGGCTGTATTCACGATGCTATTACTGGAAATTACTTGCTTACTAAAGAATTAGTACTTACCCGAAACGAAGCAGTTGACTTATTGTACAGCTGCGGCGTAGAAGATTTATCCCCTTTACCAAACAAGGAAAAAATTGACGGAAAAGAAGTATTTTCTGTTCTCTTGCCTCGAAATTTCAACTTCTTAGGCGAAGACAAAGCAGGAAACCAAGTTAAGATTGTCAATGGAACATTGAAAACCGGAGTTATGGATAAATCCAATTTAGGTCAAGAAAGCGGTTTAATGCTACGAAACATCTATGAAAAATATGGCTCTGCTTTCACTGCTGACTTGCTAGGAAAAATTTCCAAATTAGGAATTGCTGTACTTACCAGACGAGGTTTTTCCATCGGTGTAGGCGACTTAGAATTATTAGAAGAGACTAAAGCAGACATTGATGCTGCCATCAGAAAAGCAGAAGAAGAGTCTATGAAATTAATTGATGAATTTTACGCTGGAAAATTACAAGCTTTACCGGGAAGAACCGTAGCAGAAACATTAGAACTACGAATTCTGGAAGCACTTAACCGGGCCAGGAACAAAAGCGGAGACATTGCTATCCGTCAAGCTAAAGAAAGTTCTGCTCTGACCATGGCTAAATGTGGATCACGAGGAAATCCTTTGAACATTGCTCAGATGACTGCAGTTGTAGGTCAGCAAGCCTTACGTGGAAAACGTATTGAAACTGGATTCAAAGGAAGAACTTTATCATACTTCAAAACAAAAGATTTAAGTCCAAAAGCACGCGGCTTTATCAGAAATAACTTCAAAAGTGGATTGACTCCCAGCGAGTTTTTCTTTGGAGCGATGACAGGAAGAGACGCACTGATGGATACTGCACTGCGAACACCTAAATCAGGTTACCTTTACCGAAGATTGTCCAACGCCATGCAAGATCTTAAAGTTGCATACGACGGATCTGTCCGTGACGCCAGCGGAAGAATCGTACAATTCTCTTACGGAGAAGACGGTTTAGACGTTTCCAAAACGAAAAACGGTGTAATTGACGTAAAAGATATTATTCAAGATGTCGCAGGAGGAGAGAATTAAGATGAAAAGCGAACACGATAAAACAATTGATGAATATGCTGATCGCCTCCCTCCTACCATGCTCCAAGAAATCAAGGATAATCTTCCTACTAATGTTTCTAAGGCTCATCTAGCTACCATTCTTGAAACAGTTTTTACTAGTCACCAAAATGCAAAAGTAAATCCTGGTGAATGTGTAGGCTTAGTTAGCGCTCAAAGCATTGGCGAACCTGGTACACAGATGACTCTTAACACATTCCACTTTGCCGGGGTTTCGGAGATGAACGTTACTACTGGTCTTCCTCGGATTATTGAAATCTTTGACGCTCGAAAAGATATTAAAACACCGATGATGGAAATTTTCCTTAAAGAACCGTACAATAGCGACATTGAACGCTTGAAAAAATTTGCCGCAAAAATTAAGGAAACTACCTTTGGCGAGTTAGCTTCGGAATATTCCTTAAATATTTTTGAACAAGTGCTTAAGGTTACCGTGAACAAAAGTTTACTTTCAGATTATGATTTATCAACCAAAGATCTAGTTAAAGTCATTAAAGCTAAAGTAAAGGGCTTCACTGCCGAAAGCAGTGATGATGAAATTACTTTTAGCAAAGGCGGAAAGACCCAAGAATTAAAAGAACTGTACAATTTGAAAGAAAAAATAAAAGAACTTAAGATTGCCGGTATGAAAGGAGTAAAACAGGTACTTCCCGTCAAGCGCGGTGAAGAATATGTCGTTCTTACTTCTGGGACTAATCTTAAAGATATTTTAGCTCTTCCAGAGGTAGATGGAGTAAGAACTACCACCAACGACATTTACGAAGTATTCGAAGTGTTAGGAGTAGAAGCAGCCCGGGAAGCAATCATTCGAGAAGTATTCAAAGTTATTGAAGCTCAAGGATTAAATATTGATGTCCGCCATATCATGCTCGTCGCTGATATTATGTGCGCTAACGGAGAAGTAAAAGGGGTAACCCGATATGGAGTAGTGAAAGATAAGGCCAGCGTCTTGGCCCGAGCATCTTTTGAAACTCCCATCAAACATCTGATTAACGCTGCTCTGGAAGGAGAAGTTGACAAATTATCATCCGTAGTAGAAAACGTCATGATTAACCAGCCAGTTCCTCTAGGAACCGGATTGCCTGGTTTAGTGACCAAGATGAAATAGAAAGAAAAAATAAAAATTAGATAAGATTATAAATCAAACCAAAATAAAACGCACAATGGCTACAGAAAACCTTGAAAAAGACATGAAAGACCTGAAAGCAAAGCTTCAGGATGGTAAAGTCATCGTCGGTAAAGAACGAGTATTAAAGCATCTGCGAGAAAAAACACTGGCTAAAGTATTTATGGCTAGTAATTGTCCTAAGATGCTTAAAGAAGATATTGAAAATTTCGCTAAGTTAACTAAAGTTCCAGTGATAGAATTATCGCTGAGCAACGAAGAGTTAGGCTTGTTTTGCAAAAAAAACTTCTTTATCGCCGTTCTGGCTACTACTGAGTAAAAATTGACACGACTAATCCTCAGCCAGGAAATAATGGAGTTATTATCTCTGATGGAGAGAATAACCAAAGCTAAGGTTAAGGATTGTTTTACTGACGAAGAAGAGAACATCTTTTTTGTGGTAGCGCCCGGAGAATTGGGAAAAGCCATTGGAAAAGGCGGTGCTAATATCAAAAGACTGCAAAATGAATTGCAACGCAAGATCAGAGTCATCGAATACCACGATAATGTGATTGAGTTCGTCAAAAATATTATCTATCCGTTGCGCGTGCAATCAATTGTAGAAGAAAACGGCGCTATAGTCATCAAAGAGACTAATAAAAAAGCAAAAAGTTTATTAATCGGTAGGCAGGGGAGAACCCTAAAACTAATCAACAGGGCCGTAAAGCGGTTCTTCAATTACGAAATAAAGGTTATATAACAAATGGGAAAAAAATCAAACGGATTATCCGCAGCCAAGAAGCTGCAGAAAAGAAGGAAACAATTTAAGCTACTTTCACGCACAAAATTACGAAAAAAAGTAGATCCGCTAGAAGGATCCTCCCAAGCGAAAGCTATTGTTCTCGAAAAATTACAAGTTGAAGCAAAACAACCTTGTTCCGGTATGCGAAAGTGTGCTCGGGTTCAGTTAGTAAAAAATGGAAAACAAATTACTGCGTTTATGCCTGGCGATGGTGCTCAAAAGCTTATTAACGAGCACGATGAAGTAATTATTGAGCAAATTGGCGGAAAAATGGGCCGTTCCAAAGGAGACTTGCCTTGTATCAGATGGCAAGTTATCAAAGTTAATGATCAAAGCTTAGATGCCTTACTACGAGGTAAATTAGAGAAAGCAAGAAGGTAAACTTACTATGATAACCTATACCGTATTCATCAGAGATCAAGTGGACGATTTTACTTCCAAGAAGGTGGAAAGACGGGAAGTATTGGTTCGTGGATCCTTTCTTTCTTACCAGATCGCAGAAGGATACAATCCAAATGAAACCTCTCCATTCAATGAAGAGGGGCCATTTACAGATGCAACCATAGGATCTACCTTAGAAAAAATAGCACACAAAATTGTTCAAAATCACATGACCATGGAAAAACAGAATGGCTTTAAAGCTGATGATTTAGAGCTAAAAGTTGATTATAAAACATCCTTTGGTATGGCTGTCAAAGGAGACCAAAAATTTCTGGAATATGGATTAAATGAAGATCAACAAAAATGTCTTAATAAAAAAATTTCCAGAAAATACAATCAAATAAGAGCAGAAAGGGACGATAAGCCCCTAAGAAAATACGGAAGAGAACACGAAAAAGGAATGGCCGCAGCAGAAATTGTAGCTAAAGGGAAAGAATAAAAATGACAACTATAAAATTCTTCAATCGCTGGAGCACTGACGGTGTTGCTGTCGCAGATAAAGGTTTAAGCGCTTACATTACTCTTGATCCAAAAATGGCTCCTAAGACTGGTGCTCGTTATGCCGGTAACAAATTCCATAAATCCAATACTTTTATTGTAGAAAGATTAGCTAGCAAACTGATGCAGGCCGGCCACAAAGGAAAAAAACATTTCATGAGTTCCGGACACAACACCGGTAAGAAAATCAAAGCTTTGCATACTGTTGAACGAGCGTTAATAAAAGCAGAAGCAAAGTTGAAGCAAAATCCTTTAGCAATTCTGGTAAAAGCAGTAGAAAACGCTGCCCCTCGCGAAGAAGTTATCGCTATCGAATACGGTGGAGCTAGATACCCTAAAGCAGTAGACGTTGCTCCCCAACGAAGAGTTGACTTAGCTCTGCGCAATATGACTCAAGGAGCATACTTAAAGACTTTCAACAAGAAAACAAAAATTGATGACGCTTTAGCTGACGAAATAATTAGTGCAGCACAATCCAGCGGCAGAAGCAACGCTATTGCCAAGAAGCGGGATTTAGAACGTCAAGCAGCAAGTAGTAAGTAGACTTGAATTTATTTTTTTAATTAATTTCTTTTCTAAAACACACCTAAATTAACACAGATTACTTTGTGATTTACTAAATAATGGAATCAAAAATCCTAATTGTTCATTAACTATCTCTTTGGTTAATTTATGTTTTGTTGGTATTAATAAGATTACGATAGGCTTATTGTCGTTTGTATCGAAGTATTTTTTGTATTTTTGAACTTCTTCACCTTTGCAATAAATAAAACCAGCACCTTCTTTCATCCCAAAATGCATAATTTTTGCTTCAAATTTTGCTCTATACTCAGGTATTTCCATCATACCTAATATCTCAATATAGAATCTCCCAATTTTAAAATCAGCTTTAAAGTATCTGTCCGTTGATATTCTTGGTTCGTATTCATGTTCAATTCCATTAAAATATAACCAATCATCCACAGTTCTCTCAAAATTTGATTTTACACGATGCGTGTCATTACACACCAAAGGTTTGTTGTATCCATATTTTGGTCTTCTGCGTTCGATTTTAAATTTCTTAAGAAGATTTGAGATAACCGTTGCAGATACATCGTACCAAATCCCTAATTCAACAGTTGATAACCCTTGATTGACATATAATTCTATTAGTTTTTCTTCAGTTAATTCTACATGTAACTTTTCTTTAAATGATTTAGTCTGAGCTTTTAATTTAGATAATTCTTGATAATCAAACCCAGCACTATTAACTGCCTTTTCCCATGAACCAAACTTTACTTTCGCCGCGTCAAATAAGTCTCTAATTTCACTTTTTTGCATTGCTTGAGAATTAAGAAGATGACCTATGGAATGCAAATTCTTGATTTTCATAATAATTTTTTCTTCAGTCCAGTACTTATTCTTATTTATTGCAACATCAGCAAAATAATCAATTCCTGCTGCATTAACGGCGTTAGCCCAACTTCCAAATTTATTTTCTGCTATACTTACCAAATCACTTCTGATTTTTTTAATATTTTTGTTAGATAAATCAATGCCTTGCTTTTGTAATAGTAATATTTCACTTAATATTTCTTGTTTAGGCCATCGCTTATGTTTAAGAATGGTAGAATAATCTATTCCTGCAGAGGATATAGCATTTTCCCAACCATCAAAAAGATCGTATCCTGCATGAAATAAAGAACTTCTTCTTTGCATGCAATAATTTGCAGACAAATCACCCTTTTCGCTTCTAATTTTATTAATTTCTAATATTACTCGCTCTTTTGTCCAGTAACCATTAGAAACCCTATTTAATACTCTTTTTTTAGAAAAGACACCTACCTCTCGCATATAATCTCTAATAGCACCTACAGAAACACCTTTTTCTTTAGCAATCTGTTCTACAGTTTTCCCTTCATCGTATATCCATCTCTGTAATTCTTCTTTTGATGGTTTAATGAAATTTTTTGGTCTTATTGATTCGTCGTGTGATCTAAGTTTTAGGTTATATCTTTTTAAAGCACGTTGCACATAACCCCAACTAACACCTAAAAATTTAGCAATTTCGTTTACCGGCTTATGCTCTTCAACATATAATTTATACAAATCATCTTTAGTTGGTTCGATAAATCCTTTTGGTAGCTGTATATCTGATGATTTTCGTTTAGGTATGTCATAATCCTTAAACCACTTGCTTAATGTAGTTTCTCCTATTTTGAGTTCAGAAGCTATTTTTGTGTCGATAAATGCTGATTGACATATCTATCTATTAGCCACTCTCTTAGAGGTCTCTTTTTCTTATTGTAGGGATTTTTCATTTTAAAAATTAGATATTAACAATTATTTAATTCGCTTTCTTCCACTTCTTCAAAAATTCTTCCTTAAACTCCATAAACTTTCCTACCTTAATATTCTCTTTGGCTTTCTCAACTAATTGCAGTACGAAATGTAAATTATGAATGCTCATCAAACGTTTAGCCGCGGGTTCTTTAATTTTCACCAGATGATGAATATAAGCTTTAGTATAGGTTTGACAGGTGTGACATTGACAATTTTTATCAATGGGAGTAAGATCATGCTGGTGTTTTAATCCATCCATGTAAATCTTGCCATCATTAGTGAATAAGGTTCCATGACGGGCATTCTGAGTCGGATAGACGGAATCAAAACAATCAATACCTCGGCCGATTAATTCTAGCAATTCTTCCGGACTTCCGACTCCCATCACATAGCGTGGTTTATTGAGAGTAATAAACGGTAAGGCTGCATCCACTGCCGCATACATATCTTCTTTCGGTTCGCCGATGGCTACACCGCCGATAGCGATACCATCGAAATCTAATGAGTTGATGAACTTAGCCGATTCTTCTCGTAGATCAGGAAAGAAATTCCCCTGTACAATCCCAAATAATAACTGGTTAGGATGTGGAGAGCTTCCTTTTAATTTTTGATGCCATTGTAATGATTCCTTTCCCCAGCGATGGGTATTTTCCATTGCCGCTTGCGCTTCTTCCTTGCTTACTCCAAAGCCTGACATATCATCCAGCATCATGGCTACATCACTGCCTAACGTCAATTCGATGTTCATAATTTTTTGTGGAGTTATGACTACCGGACTGTTGTCGAAAGGATTTCGGAAGTGCAATCCTTTTTTACTTTTTTTTTGGAAGATGTTGCGGGACATCTGAAATCCGCCGCAGTCAGTAAAAATAACACCTTTAAAATTCATAAATTGATGTAAGCCGGACAATTTTTGTACGGTATCAATTCCCGGTTTGAAACTCAGAATCAAGGCATTGGAAATAAGCGCTTTCACTCCTGCTTTTTGATAGTCATCCGTAGTGATATGTTTCCCAGTCGCCTTGGTCGCAGCTGGCATAAAGAAAGGAGTTTCAATAGTTCCATGTGCGGTCTTTAATTTCCCGACCCGGGCAGTTCCTTCTTGGTGAGTTATAGTGAATGTCATTTTATTTGGAATTTATTGATCATCTAATCCTCTAAGAGCTTGAGTCCCATAAGCTCCTCCTGCGGAGGAACCAGAAAATTCAATCGCTCTTAATCGAAGACATTTTTCACTGCTATCGCTTGGAATGTAAATACCCATCGCCTTATTATCATGCTGGTTTATACCCTGCTCTTTAAAAATACGAAAAGTATTCTCTACATACTTGTCTAATCTTTGCTGGTTCCCATCTGCAAAAGTAAGCCACAACGGATGTGTCCTCGCTTCTTCTTCAGTCAATTTGCGTCCTTCTTCCCAAGGCCAACACTTTCCAAGAATTAAACTTTTTCTGTCATATATGAGCATACTATCAAGAAGTTTATGATCTACTTTTAGATCAATTACTCCCTCTGAAAAATTTAGCACTCTAGGAGTAATTGCACGCAAGTGAGCAGAACGCCGGAAAAGATAGACTTTTTCATAAGTTCCGGCAACGCCAAAATCAGTTCCAATGGAATACTTCCAAAGAGGATGATCTAAAGGAACTTCATTACGAGCATCCATTACGTCTTCCGGTCCTCCTGGGATGAAACCAGCTTCACGGAATTCAGTCATAATTTTAAGATAACTTCTTAGTTCAGAGTCCAAAATAAAGTGTATCAGTTTTTTTTCTTTCATAGTAATAGTATCTAGAACCAGCCTCTTTAGTATATTTCTGGACTTACAATATAAACCTTACCATTCTATATTTTCTCGCAAATCTTTTAAAATATGCGAAGTATCCCAACTCATGATAATCATAGGCATAGAATCAACCGCACACACCTTTGGAGTAGGTATTGTAACTGATAAAGGCAAAATTCTGGCTAACGTTAAGGATAGTTATACTTCTAAAGATGTAGGGATGATTCCGCACGAGATTGCTGCGCATCATGAAAAATTTTCAGAAAAAATTCTCAAAGAAGCCTTCAAAACTGCTAAAGTAGGTTGGGAAGATATTGATCTGATTGCCTATTCTGCTGGTCCCGGTTTGGATCCCGTACTTTGGAAAGGCTATACTATTGTCAGCAAATGGGCGAAAGAGAATCAAAAGAAAATGGTCGGCGTAAATCATTGTTGCGCCCATCTAAGTATTGGTAAGCTCTGGAATAAAATGAAAGATCCAGTTTATCTCTATGTTTCTGGCGTCAACACCCAAGTAATTGTGCAAGAACCAAAAAAAGGAGAAGGCAAGTATCATGTTCTGGGCGAAACTCTGGATATCGGTTTAGGAAATATGCTCGATAAATTTGGTAGAATTCTCGGATTAGGATTTCCTGCCGGACCCAAGATCGAAGAATTAGCCAAAAAAGGAAAATATGTTGAATTACCGTATACCGTCAAAGGAATGGATGTATCTTTCTCCGGTTTACTCACTAAGGTACAACAATTATTTGAACGCACTCAAGCCAGCAAAGAAGACCTCTGCTTCTCTCTGCAAGAGACTGCCTTCGCCATGTGCGCAGAAGTAGCTGAACGCGCTCTTGCTCATTCTGGAAAAAAAGAATTATTGTTAGTTGGTGGAGTTGGTGCAAATAAACGCTTCTGCGAAATGCTGGAATTGATGTGTAAAGAACGCGGAGCAAAATTCTACCAAGTGCCCATGGATCTAGCTGGAGATCAAGGCGCGATGATCGCCTGGGAAGGATTTCTAAGAAAAGACTCTTATGGAGATATGGAAGTTAATCCCCATTGGCGAGCAGATGAAGTGTAAAGTAGAAATACAGATAGGGTTTATCTAAATAACCACTAAATCACCGATACTTTTATAAAGTAAAAAAAGCACTAAATTTCTATAGTTTGTCGACGATAAAGTCAATTTCATAAATCTACAAAATGGAACCTACACCAGACCCAAAACCAGACTCGGAAAATAAAGTCCCCGCAGCTCTACCTACCCCCAAAAAGGAGTATGGAGCCGCTCAAATTCAGGTACTAGAAGGTCTGGAAGCAGTTCGAAAACGACCCGGTATGTACATTGGTGATACCGGTATTCGTGGCTTGCACCACTTAGTCTGGGAAATTGTTGATAACTCGATCGATGAAGCCTTGGCTGGTTTTTGCACCAAGATCGCAGTTATCGTCCATAAAGATAATTCTATTACTGTTTCTGACAACGGAAGAGGTATTCCGGTTGACGTCCATCCTAAATACAATATGACTGCCTTGCAGGTTGCTCTTACTAAGCTCCATGCCGGAGGTAAGTTTGACAAGGAATCCTATAAAGTATCCGGCGGATTGCATGGAGTAGGTTTAAGCGTGGTTAACGCCCTCTCTATCATCCTGGAAGTACAAGTTAAAAGACACGGAAAAGTGCATTATCAAAAGTACTCCCAAGGAAACCCTCTTAACGAAGTCACCGTTACCGGCGAAACCACAGAAAATGGTACTATTGTGCACTTCCAGCCTGATGCTGAAATCTTCACGGAAACCGTATTCCATTATGACATCCTCGCTAAACGTCTGCGAGAGCTAGCTTTCCTTAACAAAGGCATTGAAGTTGAATTGGTTGACGAGCGCGAGCAAGACAAACATGATCTCTTCAAGTATGAAGGCGGCATTAAACAATTCGTCGAATATGTTGACCAAAATAAACAACCTCTGCATTCCGTAATTTATTTTGAAAAAAGCAAAGATAACATCATCGTCGAAATAGCCTTGCGATATAATTCCAGTTACCAAGAGAATGTCTTTTCCTTCGTTAACAACATTAACACTATTGAAGGTGGTACCCATCTTTCCGGTTTCAAAACTGCTTTAACCCGAGTGTTAAACAATTTTGCCAAGAAAATATTCAACGGCAAGGAAATGAAACTTACTGGAGAAGATATGAAAGAAGGACTTACCACCGTTATCTCCGTCAAAGTTCCTGAACCTTTATTTGAAGGACAAACTAAAACCAAGTTAGGAAATAGCGATGTCTTTGGCGTAGTCAGTTCGGTGGTCAACGATGAATTGAATACCTATTTCCAAGAAAATCCCACTTCCGTAAAAACAATTATTGGAAAATGTATTGATGCTGCTCGAGCCCGAGAAGCTGCTCGCAATGCCCGTGAATTAACCAGAAGAAAAGGAGCATTAGACGGTGCTGGATTACCCGGAAAACTAGCCGACTGCAGCAGCCGTGATCCTGCTAAATGTGAAATCTTTATTGTCGAAGGAGATTCTGCCGGTGGCAGTGCTAAGCAAGGCCGCGATCGGGAATTCCAAGCTATCTTACCATTACGAGGTAAAATTCTCAACGTTGAAAAAGCCCGATTACATAAAATCATGGAAAATAGAGAAATCATTGCCATGATCATCGCCCTTGGAACCGGTGTAGGGGAAGAATTTGATCTGGCTAAGCTGCGCTATGACAAAGTCATTATCATGACTGATGCCGACGTAGATGGATCACATATTATGACCTTATTATTAACCTTCTTTTACCGCCATATGGGACCTCTCGTTGAAAAAGGACATGTATACATTGCCATGCCTCCTTTGTATCGATTACAGAAAGGCAAGCGCGTAGAGTATCTATACTCTGATGCTGAGAAAGACAAGGTAGCTGCTGAAATGGGCGAAGGTGTAGGCATCCAGCGCTACAAAGGTCTGGGAGAAATGAACAAAGAACAATTATGGGATACCACCATGGATCCTTCTGTACGCCAGTTGAAACTAGTAACCGTGGAAGATACCATCATTGCTGACCAAACTTTTACTATTTTAATGGGTGATGAAGTTGAACCTCGGAGAGATTTTATTGAGAAGCATGCCAAAGATGTGGTGAATTTAGATATCTAATGACTCAAGAAGAACAAGAAAATCAATTAAGAACTAAAGTAAAAGGAGAAAACCGCGAATACTTTAGAGCCGGATTAACCGTATTAGTTCTTGGAACAATGGGCGCGATTGGTGCAGGTATTTCTTATTGCACAAAAAGAACTGATCCAGAATTACAACATCAATATCAAAATTGCCAGTATTTTCTACAGCAAGTTAGCGGAGAAGAAAGTAAACATTTTGTGTATGATGATATCTTTGTAGTTGGAGGAAAATACAAGGGTAAAACTTGTCGAGAGATTATTGATTTATATAGTGCCAGAAAATGAGGAATTCTATTCCACAACGATACCTTTATAATAAAATTAATTTTTTGAATAATAGATGATAATAATCATCACCACGGAGGGTTACCATGCCAGGATTTGATAAAAGTTTAGATAAAGAATTGTTTTCAAGAGCAGTAGAGTTCGAACGCTCTCGAATTACCGTAGCGGTATTCGCCTATAACAACGGAACTCCCAAACTGCAGTTAAGCAGAGAAACCAAAGGCAGCGACGGAGATTATACCTTTGCTAAATTGGGAAGATTGCTCAAAAGTGAGTTAGAAGCAATTTTGCCTTTAATCCAAGAAGCAATGAAGCATCTTTAATTTTTTAGGTCTTATTTTTACTTCTTTATTTTTCAATGTTTTATTTTCTAATGTATACGCCTCGAGCAGGCGCTTTCCCAATGAGAAGATTGTATAGAACAGATGAACTTCCACGATGATCAGTTAATACCACTTTTCCTTCCCTAAGATTAGGAAAAGATCGCTCATCCTGGGCAAATAAAGTAATTATATCCTGTTTTAGGCCGCTCCGAATAGCAGTAGCCCAAGAAAAAGTATTCTCAACTTCTTGAATGTCTTTAGTTCCAAATAATGCCTCTGCTTCAAATTGGTTAATAGAATCACGTACACCATGAGTCTTTATTCTTGTTTCCGAAGAACTTCCATAGCCATGAATGAGAGTGTAATTATCAAGACGCATATTCGGTTTTTTATCATATATAACCTTGGTAGTAGTCATCAGATAAGATGGATTTCCCCGCCAAATCAAATTTTGAAGTTTGCTGGCTAAATCTATTTGAGAACCAGCCTTAACTTCAGCAAAGCGATCTTCTGAAAAGAATTTTGCAACTACTTTATATGCAGCATGGATTGCTGCAAAATACAAACGTGTACTTGGTAATGTATCAGTAATAGTGATCCATTCTTCTTGCGTATGAACCTTGCCTTTCTCAAGTAATCTTTTTTCAAAGATCAGATCTTGCAAATTTCCTTCAACAGGAACGTTATGCAATAGAAAATGCTCAGAGGTTTCATCAAGCAAAAAATCTGTAGTAGAGGAATCCTCCAACTTCTTTTTAACCATTATTTTACTTCCTTAGCTTCTCTTTTTAAACTTTACCAAGAAAGCCTCACGACGACGGCGTTATAATCTAAATTAAATCCTAAAATTAAATCTTCAAACTGGTAACTTTACTTACCCCATCCTTCATGCTAACCCCAAACAAGGTATCTGCTTCAGAAATAACTGAATCATTGTGGGAAATGACAATATACTGAGCCCGATCAGCGTAGCTTCTAATTAACTTGGACAATATCTCGGAATTTTGCTTGTCCAGAGCGGCATCAATTTCGTCTAGGATATAGAACGAAGCCGGTTGGTATTCTTGAATGGCAAAAATAAATGACAAGGCGGTTAAAGTCTTCTCTCCACCCGATAAAGATTTAATATCCATGAACCGATTTCCAGTCAATTTAACTTTAATATTTAATCCTGCTTCAAAAGGATTCTCAACATTCTCCAATTCCAGATAGGCTTTTCCTTTCGTAAAAAGATTACAGAAGATTTTCTGGAAGTTATCGTTAGCCTTGTCAAAAGTTCTCATGAAGTGTTCTTTTTTCTTAGTTTCGATTTCATTCATTAGCGTTAGAACATCTGTTTTTTCTCTTCCTAAACCGTCTTTCTTTTCTATAAGTTTGTTAAATTCTAGTTCTACCTGTTCATATACTTCTAAGGCTTTCATGTTTACCGCAGACATCTGGCTGAGCATTACTTCAAATTTGCTGATTTCCTGTTTCAATTCTTCGATAGACTTATTCTCTAATAATTGGACTGCTTTATATTTAGAAAACTCTTCTTCTAATCCGGCCAGTTTAGCTTTGACTTCGGCATTCTTTAAGGAAATAAGATTAACATCACGTTCGCAATCTCGACTTTTTTCTCGTAAACTCTCCACTTCATTTTCTGCTTTGCTGGCTTCCGCACTTAATTTTTCTCTGATTGCAAATAACTCTTTATAGGCAGAATAAAATTCCTTACTCTCTTTTTCTTTTACTTCTAATTCTTTTTCCCGGCCCTGAATGCTACCGCTCAGTCGCGAAATTTCTGCAGTAAATTTCTGTTCTTCTTTATCGTGCTGTTTGGAAATTTCTTTGATCTTCTCCTTTTCCGGAGCAAGCAGCTGTTCCATTCGACTTAATAAATTCTTCAAATCGCTTTCCATGCGTAAGGTATCTTCTCTGCACTTTTGTCGTGATTCTTCAAAAGCGCTTAATTGCGCTAACAATCGAGGATCACGTAACTGATTAACTTCTAAACGTAAGCTTTGTTTCCTGGTCTTAAGATCAGCTAAGTCTTTATTTAAAATACCAACATCTCTTTGTACTGTAGCTAAAGAAGCATCTACTTCTTTTAATCTAACCTGTAAATCTTTTTTCAGATCGGCTGATGCTTCTAAATCATGAGTATCTAAATGTAATGATTTTTCAAATTTGATTACTTCTGCTTCTAATTCTGCCCGGTTAGTTCGCAAAGAAGTTATTTCCTGCAAATTAAGATCACGCTTTTGCTCTACGCTAGCAATAACTCCCTGCCATTCTGCTAATTCCCCTTCCACTTTTTCCAATTCTTCCAAGGAATCTTTTTCTTTAAATCCTAGAGAAGCTTTTCTAGCTGAAAAACCGCCACGCATCACTCCGCTTTCTTCGGCTAAACTGCCATCTAAGGTAACCATGCGTAAAGTTCCCACTCCAATTTTTCGGGCGGCATCTAAATCTTCTACCACCATAGTCTTGCCAAAGACATAGGAAAACGCTTTCTTATATTGAGGTTTGAAATTAATTAAGTTTAAAGCAAAGTCATGTATACCTGGTTTCTTCAGCAGCTTTTGATCTTCAGCCGAGATATCGTGATATTTTATTTTGTTCAGCGGGATAAAGGAAGCCGAACCTAATCTATTTTCTTTCAAATATGCAATACAATCGGCAGCAGTTTTGTCATCTTCAACTACAATATTATTCATTCTTGCGCCAGCTGACGCTTCCAAAGCCTGGGCATATTTTTTATTGACTTGTCCTAATTCAACAACTGTGCCATGCACACCTTTGAATTTCTTTTTATTTTCTAAGATACTGCGCACCGCTAAATCCGTCGCCAGGTTAGCCTGGTAACTCATAGTTTTGGCATTCAGTTGCGCTTGCTTCTCTTGCACTTCGCTAACCTTTCTTCGTGCATTTCCTAGCTGAGAAGCAAAGCTGCTATCCATTTCCAGGCATTTGTTTAATTTTAACGTCGCGGTCTTAAAATCATTTTTATGTTTTTGCAATACATCCATCTGCTGCTTGTGTTCTTTTTCAACTTCCTTTACTTTGGCAATACGTTCATCCAGACTGCCCAGCTGAAATTCAATTTGATCTTTTTCTCGTAATAATTCCTGTTGCTTCTGTCGAACCACTTGTGCTTCTTCTTGTTTCTGTTCAATCAGCACATCTTTCTGTTCCATCTCTTGCTCTAATTCCTGCGAAGATTCAATCTTGTTCTTTTTCTTAAATTCCAAAATATTTTTTTCTAGTAACTGCAAATCCTTTTGCTTCTTGTTGATATTTTGCTGCAGTTCTTGCTGTTGCTGATCTTGCGCGAAAGTTTTTTCTTCCAATTCATCCATCTCTACCGCGAATTGATCTTTTCGCTGTTTAATTTTGTTAATTTCATCTTTTAAAGTCGATACCCTGGTTTTTTCTTCTGCTAAGGAAACTTTAAGATCTTCAATTTGTTTATGCACTTTCAGTTGTTCTTTTTCACCTTTCTGTTCAATTTCTTTATTGATCTTAGAAATTTCAGATTTATGCTCTTCTGCTTTCTTACGCAAAGAATTCATTCTTTCTTCCAGCACTTTGATTTTTTCCTGGTGCTTGGCAACTTCTGCGTCATGACCTTGCTTGACCGACTCGCGTTCTTTCATCTGCACATGCAAGTAAGTTGCTTTATTGGAGTCAATACGATCCTTTAATTCCTTGAACTTCATGGCCTGATCGCGGTCTTTCTTTAATTCTTTCAGATATGTTTTCCGTTCCGCTAGAATGATATCGGCATTGTTGAGTTTTTCTTCTACTTTTTGTAATTCTAATAACGCTTTATGCTTTTTTTCTTCATAGACTGAAACATCACTGATCTCTTCGATGATCTTGCGCCGTTCCATGGTCGGCATATCTACAAATCGAGTAATATCGCCTTGGAGAATGATATTATATCCATCTGGATTGATTTTAGCCATACCTAAAACATCTATGACTTCAGTACGAGTTTTTTTCTGGCCGTTAACCCGGTAAGTACTGCTGCCATCTTTGTTAATACTGCGATTGACCACTACTTCCGATGCTTCTATAGGAAAAATTTTATGCTTATTGTCAAAGGCAATTTCCACGTAAGCTGAAGAAGCCGGTTTTTTGTCCTTCCCACCGTTAAAAATAAGATTAGAAGCCTTTTCTGCCCGCATAGATTTAGCTGAAAGTCGGCCTAGGACGAAGCATAGCGCATCCCCTACATTAGACTTACCTGACCCGTTAGGGCCTAAAATACAGTTATAGCGGCCGTCAAAAGGGACATCAGTTTTATGAGCAAAACTCTTAAAGCCGTGTATAGTCAGCCGATTGATTATAGTCATTATAAAGATCCTCTTTTCCAGTAGAATGTTTCATTTTGGCTTTATAAAGATTGCTGTTGAAGAAAGATATAGTGAGAAAGTTAATATAAGACTTTACCCTCCAGCTAAAGAATGGATTTAGATACTATTATGACCGGGATTGCCGGAGGATTGGCCCTTTACGTCCTAGTAGAAGGTGAAAGAAAATATTCTATTGACCAAATTACTGATAATATTATCATTGATTCTTGTTACCGGCGTACTGATAACCGCCCGCTGCGCTTGCCAGAAAAAAAATTCTTCAAAATGAGCGGATATCCTTCCTATAAAGCAATCAAACGCTATGAAAAAGTATATGCTGCCTTACAAGAGATGGGAGAGGCAGACGTCCGGGAAGTAGAGAAACTGTTTAAGGTAGAATAATCTGGTAGAAATGTTTAAATACCAATTGGTATCTTTTAATATTTATGAATACCCAAATAAATTTACGAATATCTGATGAACTTTTAGAAAATGCCAGAGAATATGCTAAAAAACACGGTTTTGGTAACGTGCAAGAATTGATTAAAGAATCTTTGCGCGAAAAGGTATTTGAAGAACCAGATCTTTCTAAAGAAGAGTTAGTATTAGTAAAAAAATTAGCCGAGATCAGCAAAAAGAAAAATCTATATGGTACAGAAGAGGAATTATTTAAAAGACTGCATAAAAAGCAGTAAAAATGGACTATATTTTACGACCTTCAGAATTTTTTCTTGAGCAGCTTGACGAACTTAGTGAAAAAGCAAAAAGAATTCTTGAAGAAAAGTTACAAATGCTCAAAGTAAATCCCTTTCGTTTCAAAAGAATAGAAGGACATTCACTTTTTTTATTTCGCATTCGTTTTGAAGATAATCAAAAAGAAAAAAGAGTTATCTACCTAGTTGATAAACCACAAGTAGAAATTTGATGTATTTTAGATAGAGATAAAGAATACAAAGATTTGAATAAATATTTACAGAAAGTTGGATATTAAAATATTCTTGATTTTATCATTGGAGTTAATATATGCACAGAAATTTCTCCTTTTTCTACTTGATCAAATTTATGCCAATATTCACCTGGTCCTTGAAAAGTTCTTAAAGTATGAAAAATAAAAATATCATCTGTCCTTTTGTTATCAATAAACCCATAAACTGGAGAATGATACTTTGGCTTTTCAGCCATAGAAACACACAACACTGGTGTTCCTTCTTCTAGATAACGTAGATCATCAACACTCAAACTTTCGGAAGATGGTTTCAGGACAGAAATAATAGCATTTTCATCAATGGGCTTATACTCTTCACATTCTTTCCAATATCGACCGTCTAAAGCTTCAGGAACATTTCTTATTAACTTATGATACGCCTGATGAAGAACTTTTTCTTCTCTGCTATTATAACGAATGTCTCCTAAAGAATAACCTAATTCAGCATCATTAACTAAGACAATGTCGTTTAAAGTGTAGTGTTTTTCATAGTGGGAAAGTTTTTTGTTAAGAGTTTGAAGTTCAATCTGTTTGGTTTGTAAGTTTTCAGCTTTCTCTTGGTCAAACTTTTTACGCGCAGGGGATATGTTAATGTTATATTGATAATTAATAGTATGTGCTCCAACTGACCCTATCATCGCAGCAACCCAACCAAGAAAAACAGAATCATAAGAATTATGCAACAAACCATAGAGAAATAGCGTAAATCCAGGAACAGAACCACTAGTAAGTGTAAGTAATGTATTTGCAGCAGAGGGTTCAGGCCTATAATTTCTTTTTTCAATTTCGGGAACAGAATCTTCAATTCCTTTTTTCTCTTCCACCAACTTCACTAATCCATCCACCTCTCTGGGAATATCCAACATTTTAGAAAGATCACCATCCTCCCGATAAGTTGCATCTCGTTGCAATTCTGATTCCTGAGCTAGAATTTCTAATTGCGCTTCCTGTTCTTGTGCATTTACTAATTGTTCAAGCTGTGGTTTTGGTTTCATTTTCTTTCATACCACTTCAAAGTTGCTCGAGTTGGATTGTATCCTTTTAGCTGTGAGAATAAAGTTCTACTCCCAGCATCTTCTAAACAGTGAAATAAACCGCCCACATGCGCTATTTTCATTCCCGGCCGAACTAATTGTTCAATAAAATTTGCAGCCATGAAATCATGAAGAACGTCTTCCGGGCAATCTTTCAGCACTATATTGCTCACTTGATGTTCACTAAAATATTGAAAGCGCCCCATTCCGGGCATTTTTTGGAGAGTATTCTTTGCTGTAAAATAGCGATGATAGCAATCATAATCTGCTTCAATAGAATTTGGATCAAGAGTCAATAATTCATATTGTCGCTCTGATCGCTGCAAAAATAAAGATTTGAAACGGTCAGGATTTCCTTGAGCTTCTTTCAGAGTTTTTAAAAAAGCAACATGTGGAGCAAGAAGGAGTTCTATTCTCTCTTCAAAGGAGCGGGAACATAATTGAGCTTCAAAACCAACACCTCTCACCGGTCGATTGTACTTTTTTCCAAATTCCAAACTTTGGGTCACTTCATACAGCTGGGCAGCTAAGCGCTCAATCATCTGATCTACACCCATCTTATATTCATTATTAAGAGAATCAATTTGTCCAAGAAGACTTTCACAATTAGGAGCAAGAGTCTTCCAAAGATCCAATAGAGAATGTTCTATTTCAACGGTAACCAAATCAGGACTCTCATATTCTAATGCTTTCTGTAAACGTGCTGGTCCTTGAGGATCTCCATGATGCGTACCAATAAAATGTATTCTTACCTTATTCATTCTTTCTTCCTTGTAACTTTCCGTCCTAACTTATGTGCCAAATGTAATGGTTCCGGCAATTTATGCGGAGGTAAAATCGTTTTAGGAATTAGTTCTAAAACTGTTTCTACCGCAATCTTATGCCCCGGAGAAATTATCAAGAGATTGGAAAAATCTTTGGTCTTAACTGCAAATCCTAATACATCATTCTCCACCACTACTTTTCCATCTTGCAAATTTCCAAAAGTCAGCTTTTCCTGCACCCCAATAGTAGGAATATTTAACTCTAATCCAAGATGAGCAGCAAGGCCAATTCTTCGCGGATGTAAGACTCCTTCCCCTTTCACTAGCAAAATATCCGGCTCTTCATCTAACTGATTAAATGCTTCCATAATCGCCGGCATTTCGCGATAGGCGTTAAACCCCTGCCTAAATGGCAACGGATTATCTAAAATATAATTTTTCTGGTCTTTAACCTTGAAAGAAGGAAATTCACAAACAACTACTGTAGCCAGAAGTTTATTGCCCACAACCTGGCACTCTGCGCCGCCGATAGTTTTTATTTCTTGAAAAGAATCTTCTAGTTTAATTCGGTATGATAATTTTGCTTGTTCGCGTTTTAGTTCGAGGAGGTCCATGATTCACCAATTAAGAAAACATAACTGATTCTCTAAAAATACTTGTCTTCCAAGCTAGAGCTCTCTTTTTCAATTTATTTCTAAATCGTAGAACTTCAATAACATCTCCCCGTACTATTGCGGAGACCGTTCCAAAGTTTATTTCATCACATTTAACATTTCCAAGTAAAGAAATATCTGATCCTGATCTCATATTCTCTTTAATCAAATTTTCGATCATACTCTTATCATATTTTGGATCTGAATTGGAAAATGTACAGAAATCGAACGTCGCTTTTGATGCAGACCTTCCCTCAACAACTTTAATACCAGATTGAGAAAAATATTCCTGAAGTTTGATAATATAATTATGCTGGTATACTTTCACAACCAGATCTATACCAACACGTTCTGGAATACTTTTTCTAAACAACCTAAATTTTCGTGGAGAAATTTCCCAAACCCGTTTATATAAACCATCTAAAGCTTCAACATAAGCACAAGTCCTATCATCATAAGACACCGTACCAAGATCAGTAACTACACCTTTTTGCAAACCACCCGCTCCTGCTTTTTTTGCCAACGTAGCAAGAATAGGTTTTGCAACATCATCATCCACAAAACAGGAAGCCTTATGCAGATTCCACAAATGCCGATTCAGATTATCTTCTAACTCAGAGACTTCATTCCATGATCGTGATTCCAAATTATAATATTTAATCAGTGGCTGCATAATTCACCGATTTAACCTAAAAACCGCTATACCTTATTTTGCTAAGCCGTTCCAGCGCTTCCAAAGACAAAAATACTTCTCCATCCTCGACCTTCATAGCTGGTTTATTCTCAGGCACTATGTCCAGAGAAAAATACTCTGGAATTTGTGAGTACCATAGAAATCTATAGTAATGGTGTCAACATTAATTCCCTTTGCCGATTCCAACATTTTGTCTAAGTTTATCATTTTGTATCACTCTTGTTTTCAAAAAAACCGCCCTCTAAGTTATAACCAATGATAGCGTCATCGGCCGGATTATAATCCACCGTTACATACCGTAAAACTGGTTTTTTTCCAGGGTTTTTTCTTAGGTCCAATTTTTGTTCTAAAGGAGGAAAATATTTGATTTTCACTCCCTTAAGATTCTCAGCCATTTCTTCTAAAGTTACCATAATTCTTATTCCCCCCTTTTAAGAATATTCTAAGCAGGCACTTTATAAACTTTACTACTGTTAAGTGAGAATAGAAAGATATTTATAATTACCAAGCCTTAGAAGAAAAAAAGAGGCAGAAGATGGTTCTCCGCGAACAAGACAAGCATTTTTTATCATCCCTATACATAGCGATAGCCGTTATTTTCACCTGGAAAGGAATCTGGGATGGCATTTACGAAATGCCTTACCTCAGTCGGCTACCTCATGCTGCCGCTTCCTTTGTCTTTCTGTTCCTTGGATTTAGTATGCTCACCCTTTCCGGAGCGATTTTCAAAGAATTCGATCCTCTAGGAGGAATTCAAAAAGCGGTCAACAAAACGCTGCATTCCGTTCTTATTCACCACGATAAAAAAAATTTTGAATTCAGATATTACGATAAAAACCAGAAAAAGAAAATCACTATCCCGGTTAAATGGATAAAAAAAATAGAAAAAGGTGCCCTGGTGGTAGTACCACCTCACCAAAAACAGGAGATATTTATTCCTGCTCACCGAGTTACTGATGTGCTCTATAAGGGAAAACAGTATTGGAGACAATAAGCCATGGATAAGGAAGACATTAAACAATATTTTTGGTACATCTTTGGCATCATGGGCGTAGTCTTTTTTTGGAGCGGCACCTGGGATGGTTTAGGCAACCTTGGTCCACTGGAAAATCCTATTGTCAGTTTTCTTGTCGGAGCGGTTCTGCTCAGCCTCTCTGGGCTTATTTTTAAAGATGCCAACCCTTTATGGGAACCGGAAAAAGCAGTAAGAATAGAAGCCAAAAAAGTACACCAGCATCCCTTAAAACATGAATTTCACTTCAAATATCAGGATCACGAAAAAAACAAAGAAGTTCTCATTCACGCGGGAAAATTAAAACGCATCGAAAAAGAATTTCTGGTCTTTCTCGACAAAGGAAAAGAAGTATTTGTACCGCTGCATCGAGTTACCGAAATTCTTCACAACCATAAAAGTCATTGGAAGGCGTAAAGATGAGATACCTCAGTAAAGAAGGAATTACTCCTTTAATGATCGGATTTCTGCTGGTATCCTTTGCCGTAGCCGTGGGAGTAGTAGTTATGAACTTGGGAAGTGCCCAAGTAGAAAGCAGCGCTACCTGTTCCGTTAACATCGGACTGCAATTCTCAAAAATTAGTGGAGTAGAACAAGTCTGTTACGATGCCGGCAAGAAAATATTTTCCTTCTCCGTAGAAAACGGCGTTAACATTAACGTCAATGGTATTGTAGTTAATATTATTGGTACCCAGAAAGCAGAAAGTTTTGAATTAAGTGAAGCCAAGATGGGTAAAGCCGCAGTCTATTTAGGTCGAGTACCGTACGATACTGCTGCCTCAGGAGAAATTCGACAAGTGAAGATATCTCCTAAAATTATTCCGGTAGATCAAGAGCAAGTCTGCCTTGATCAAGCGATCATTGTAGAAAGTGTAAAACCGTGTTAAGGAATGAAACCAACAGATATTGCAAAAGAAATAATTGAAAAAAATATTTACCTAACACTTGCAACTTCTGATAAGAAAGGCACCCCCTGGATTTCGCCGGTAGCTTTTGCTTATGATTCAAATTATAATTTTTATTGGTGTTCTGAAAAAAAATCTCGTCATTCAAAATTGATAAAACAAAATAACCGCGTTGCAGTTGTAATATTTGATTCTAGCGCACCAGAAGGCGGGGGAAATGGTGTCTATATAATCGGCAAGGCACAAGAAGTTCAGAAGAAAGAGATTCCTTACGCCATTAAGGTTGTTTATAATAGAAAGAAAAAAGCTAATCCATACAAAAAATTTAGGAACATTCAGGATTTTACTGGAAATGCTCCATGGAGAATGTATAAGTTATTACCGCAGAAATTTTGGACTTTGAAAGACTCTGTAAAAGTAAATGGATATCCAGTTGATAGAAAGACAGAAGTTAAAATGAAAGCCTAACTATTTTCCTTTTCTTTCGGCAACCAGATATTCTAAAGAAGAATGGTCTCTCGACAATCGAGGGATTACAGAAAAATGTTCCTGATCTTTTCTTAAAGTCAGATCAGGGAGACGGATTTTTTGCTTTTTGAGTTGGTGTACCCTCGTTTTTACCGAGCCTTCTTGGGAAAGATTCAAATCGACATAAGTAGAAGTTTCTTTAAAATCATTAAATGCTTTAGATTCTGCTTCTTCTTTATTCGGAGCTATCACCGTATAAATCTCTCTCACGCGATCGCCTACGTGTTCGCTAGGAGGTTCATACGAAAACGTTACTTTCCACAAAAAATATTCATCCATGCTTACAAGATTTTTTAGTTATTTATAATCGTTGCGTTATGCTCATTATTTTAGGCAAATATTATAAAGAATCACTATAATTTTGAAATTATGACCAACACCGCTAATCCACTAAGAGTACAAGTAGAATCATGTATACTTTTTTCCTATAATGACTATTTACTTTCCGGGCAAGATATAGAGATTCTTGAAGACAGAATTGTCCCAGTTAATGGCCGGGATGCTGCTTTTGCCCTTATTGCCGGTCCCACTCATTTCAACAAAAACAATTACATTTTAGAAATTCACTATCGAGAGGCAGAAGAAGCCCACCGCCGCTCCTTACCCGGTGAAGGTTGGGGTAAAAGCCTTTACCGTGACTTTGCTGAACAAGCACATCAAATTGCTTCAGCATTTTGTCAAGAAAATAATTTTGTGATCAAAAGCCACCTTAATTCCTGGCCTGAATATCAAGCCATCATCAGAAAAAGGAATATTCTTGCTAAACTTATAATTCCTGAATAATTATTTTTTTCAAATCTTCTACATTCTGAATTCCTTTCACGAATCTTCCTTTAGGGTAGACTACTGCCACGCTTCCTTCCGGATTGCAAAAACCTAAGCATTGCGCTTTGGTACAATATACTATGCTGGTCAAACCTTCTGCTCTGATCCATTCTTTTACTCTTTTCACATCCTCTGATTTAATCCGCGGGCCGCAGCTAGGCTTATCAGTATCAGGAATTCCTGTTCGATCATTCACACAGACAAATAAATGTAGTTTTGGTTTAGGAAAATCTATATCTTGCATTTAATGTATCTCCACAATTTATCTTCGCAATCGTGTAATTACTTCGGTAACTGGTGCAGAATTGCCCATCACATAAAAATGTACTGCCGGAACTTTATGATTGCATAATTCCTCTGCCTGTTTTACTGCCCATTGTATACCTACTTCAGTAACTTCTTCTTTGGTCTGCGCCTGCTCTACTTGCTGTTTCAACTCTGCAGGAATCTGCAAATAAAACTTCTCTGGCAAAGAAGTAAGCTGTTCTTTACTGGTTAGAACTTTCAAACCTGGAATGACCGGCACCGTTATACCCTCACCTTGGCATTTCTTCACGAAATTAAAATAATGTTTATTATCAAAAAACATTTGGGTAACAACATAATCTGCCCCGGCTTTTACTTTCTCCTGAAGGTTCCGTACATCAATAGTAGCATTAGCAGCCTCAAAATGGGTTTCGGGATATCCGGCTACTCCGATACAAAAATGAGTGGATGCTGTTGATTGATTTTCCAAATAATTCCCACCGTTTGCTGCTTTTATCTGTTTTACCAGATCAAGAGCATATTCATTAGTACTTCTTCCTTCAGGAATAGCCTTCTGATAATCGGTCTTATCACCACGCAATGCCAGAACATTTTGAATACCTAAATAATTCAAATCGATCAGAAAATCTTCTGTTTCTTCTTTGGTAAACCCTTGGCACAAGATGTGAGGAACTGCATCTATCTTGTATTTATGCTGAATAACCGCGCAAATACCTAAAGTTCCGGGACGTTTTCGCCGACCTTTTCCAAAACTTCCTTCTGTTTGTGCAGCATGGCTGGTAACATCAATAAACGGCGGATGGTAGTAAGCCAGATCCGCAATAACTTGTTCCAACTTCTGGAAATCACCTCCTCGTAGCGGAGGTATAATCTCAAAACTAAGTAATGGTTCTGTAGCTTGTTGTAAATGTTCAATTACTTTCATGTTTTTTCCTAGCTCCGATTAGTTAAATAATTAATTGCAAATCTTTTTAAGAAAGAACGCTTTATTAAAAGGATTATGGAAATAGAATTTGATCTGACTAAATCGGTAGAAGAAAATGCCGGAAAGTACTTTGAAGCGGCTAAGAAAGCCAAAAAAAAGCTGGAAGGAGCCAAAGTAGCCTTAGCTGAAACCAGAAAGAAGTTAGATTTATTGCTGAAACAAGAATCAAAATTCTTAGAAGAAGAAGCTCAAAAATCCATCAAGAAAGAAAAGAAACGCGAGTGGTATGAAAAATTTCATTGGTTTATCTCCTCTGAAGGCTTTCTTTGCCTAGGCGGTAAAGATGCTACTTCCAACGAACTGGTGATTAAGAAACATACCGATAAGAATGATCTAGTCTTACACACCGACATGGCTGGCTCGCCTTTCTTTGTCATTAAAAACGGCCAGGCAGCAGGAGAAGAAACTATCAAAGAAGCCGCGCAAGCTGTCGCAGTCTACTCGCGAGCCTGGAAATTATCACATACTTCCGCTGATGTATTCTACGTAAAACCGGAACAAGTCACTAAAGAAGCTCGCCCGGGAGAATATATCCCCAAAGGAAGTTTTATGATTTATGGCAAAACCCAATATCTACATCCAAAATTAGAATATGCCATCGGCTTAGTGGACGAAACCATTATCGGCGGTCCTCGCTCAGCGATAGAAAAACAAACCAAGAATTTTATGTCAGTTATTCCTGGCAAAGAGAACAAAGGAGCCATGGCCAAGAAAATCAAACATAAGTTGAAAGGCGGAGACTTGGACGAAATTACTAAGTTTCTTCCAGCTGGCGGAGCAGAGATTAAGAGATAGTATTCTATAAACAACTTTTTAAATAAACAACTGTTTTACTCTTTCTATTGCCCCCGTAGTCTAGCCTGGATATCAAAGATAAGGCAAATAGGACGCGAGCTTGCGGAGCTTGAAGCCGGAGTTCAAATACCTGCAGTCGACAGATTGTCTGGATGAAATTCTCCGCGGGGGCGCTTTTTACGATCCTTTTTGCTGATTGGTTTTTACTAAAATTTATATATCTCTTCCACTAAATCCTTCTTTTACCTTCAAGATGAGGAAAACGTATGAATTTGGAAGAAAAAATTACTTTTAGAAATTCTGTCAAACAAGATGCCACTTCCACAAAAATCCTTACCTCCGAAGCATTACGCTTCGTTGCAGAATTAGCTGCTGAATTTACCTCTGAACGAAATATTTTGCTAGCCGCACGGCAAGAACAACAGCATGCCTATGCGATAGATACTCCCCATTTTCTTGAGAATACCAAGCATATCCGAGAAGCAAATTGGAGTGTTGCAGCACATCCAAAAGATCTCCGCAAACGGTGGGTGGAAATTACTGGTCCGGCTTCAAATCGCAAGATGGTTATCAATGCTCTTAATTCTGGTGCAGATTGCTACATGGCTGATTTTGAAGATTCTGATGTCCCTACCTGGCAGAATTTAATTCAGGGACAAGTTAATTTAATGGATGCAGTTACTGGGAGTATTTCAGAAAAAGTAGGAGAAAAAGAATACAAACTCAACGATACTGTAGCAACTTTATTAGTTCGCCCCCGCGGCTGGCACCTGGATGAGAAACATGTTTTATTTGACGGAAAACCCATCCCCGGATCCTTGTTTGATTTTGGATTATTCTTTTATCATAACGCCCGAGAATTATTGCATCAAGATGCTACTCCTGCTTTTTATTTACCCAAAATACAAAATCATCAGGAAGCGCGATTATGGAATAATGTATTTCAGAAAGCACAAGACCTGCTCGGAGTAAGAGAAGGTACCATCCGCGCCACCGTCTTGATAGAAACTTTACCCGCAGCCTTCCAGATGGAAGAAATTCTCTATGAATTGAAAGATCACATTTCCGGGCTGAACTGCGGCCGTTGGGATTATATTTTCAGCTACATCAAAACTTTGCAAAACCATCCTGACCGACTGGTGCCTGATCGTGATCAAGTAACTATGCTGCAACCAAACATGCAGAATTATGTTGAACTTCTTATCCAGACTTGTCACAAACGCGGCGCATATGCTATGGGTGGTATGGCTGCACAAATTCCTTTGAAAGATCCAGAAGCAAACGTACTTGCCATGGAAAAAGTCAGAGCCGATAAAGAACGCGAAGTTGCCTTCGGACATGATGGAACCTGGGTTGCCCATCCCGGTTTAGTTCCTCTGGCCCGAGAAATATTTGAAAAAAGCATGAATGGAGCAAATAACCAATTGTATGTGTTACGTGGAGACAGACAGATTACTGAAGAAGATTTGCTGATGACTCCCAAAGGAACTTTCACCTATGAAGGATTAAAGAATAACATTAACATTGGAATTAGGTATACTGAAGCTTCACTGCGAGGAATCGGTTGTGTTCTGTTAGATGGTAAAATGGAAGATGCCGCAACCGCAGAAATTTCTCGAGCACAGCTCTGGCAATGGGTACGTCATCAAGTAAAATTAGCTGATGGAAGAATAGTCACTCCAAAATTATATGCAGAAGCGCAGACTGAAGTTAGCGCCGAAATAATGAAAGAACTGGGTCAAGAGAAATATGTTACTGACAGCAAGTTCCCGGAAGCCACTACCTTATTCTCAACCATGATAGAACAAGAAAAACAAAATCGCTTTGAACCTTTTTTAACCATACCAGTATATGAACATTTACTCAGGGAGGGAAAATAGATGGATCACGAAAAGAACAATAGGAATGATAAACGATGGGACGGAATTGTCAGACCATATTCAGAAAATGATGTTAAACGCTTAAGTGGATCTTTTCACATTGAACATTCTCTAGCTCGACTTGGCGCAGAAGAATTATGGAGTTTACTCCATGAAAAAGAATATGTTCATGCCTTGGGCGCTTTGACTGGTAACCAGGCCATGCAACAAGTACGCGCTGGACTTGACGCCATTTATGTCAGCGGCTGGCAATGTGCTGCCGATGCCAATCTTGCCGGCGATATGTATCCTGACCAAAGTTTGTATCCTGCCAATAGTGTTCCTTCATTAGTGAAAAGAATTAATCAGTCTCTATTACGAGCAGATCAAATCGAACACGCTGAAGGGGGTGCAAACAGAAATTGGTTAGCGCCTATCGTTGCTGATGCTGAAGCAGGTTTTGGCGGCCCACTTAATGCTTTTGAATTAATGAAAGGAATGATTGAAGCCGGAGCAGCAGGAGTACATTATGAAGATCAATTAGCATCAGAAAAAAAATGCGGTCACATGGGCGGAAAAGTTCTGGTTCCAGTAAACCAATTTATCCGCACCTTAACTGCCGCTAGACTCGCTGCCGATGTCTGTGATGTGCCTACTCTTTTAGTAGCTAGAACTGACGCTGAAAGCGCCAAACTAATTACTTCTGATATTGATGACCGCGATAAACCATACCTTACTGGAGAACGAACTTCAGAAGGATTTTATTATTTTAAAGAGGGAACAGCATTAGAACGATGCATCTCCCGCGGCTTAGCCTATGCGCCTCATGCCGATTTATTGTGGATGGAAACCTCCACACCTGATTTGGATCAAGCTAAAAAATTCGCCGAAGGAATACATAAAGAATTTCCTGGAAAATTATTAGCCTACAATTGTTCTCCTTCTTTTAACTGGAAGAAAAAACTTGCTGATGAAACCATTGCAAAATTTCAGCGCGAGTTAGGCGCAATGGGTTACAAATTTCAGTTCGTCACCTTAGCTGGGTTTCATTCCTTAAATCACGGCATGTTTGAATTAGCGCGAGAATATAGGGATCATGGCATGACTGCCTATTCTCAATTACAGCAGCAAGAATTTGCTTCCGAACAAAATGGATACACTGCTACCAAACATCAGCGGGAAGTGGGAACAGGCTACTTTGATGAAGTAAGTAAAGTTATTTCCGGCGGAAGCAACTCTACCATTGCTTTGGAAGAATCTACTGAGAAGCAGCAGTTTGAGAAATAAATAACGAGCGATAATAAGGACATCATCTTTCTTGTAGAAAAAGATATAAGCATACTCTTCTTACCTTTTGCTATGAAAATTATCGATGCTCACATCCATGTTAATTTTGCCTATCCGCAAGCTAAGAGCTTTACGAAGTCGCATGGGCTGGACTTCTCTTTATCCGGATTACAAAAAGAATTAGCGCAGAATAAAGTAGAAATGGCCATTGCCATTACTGCTGATCATGAAGATTACACCCCTGGAGAATATTCTTTACTCAAAAAAAGATGTCAGGAAGAACCACGGCTAAGACCGGTTTGTAGCATCAATCCTAATTATGTCTCCGGAAAATACCAGAAGATAGTCGAGCAAGCCATGAAGGAAAATTTGATCATGGGAATCAAAATTTTTGCTGGTTACCATTCTTTCTATCCTAGCGATCCACGCTACTTTCCTTTCTACCAGTTAGCGGGAAAATACAACAAACCAGTTATCATCCACACTGGCGATACTTTTGGCAGCCAGTACTTAGTCAAATACGCTCATCCTTTGGCAGTGGACGAAATAGCAGTAAAATTTCCTAAAACTACCTTTATCATCGCTCATCTTGGCAATCCCTGGATTAGAGATGCCGCGGAAGTGATCTACAAAAATGAAAATGTCTATGCTGATCTTTCTGCTTTCTGTATCGGCCACACCCATGGTCATGATTTCAAAAGAATCCAGCAGGACATCCAATGGGCCCTTAGTTATACTGGCCGGCCAGACAAGTTTCTGTATGGCAGCGATTGGCCTTTAAGCCCCATGAAAGATTATATTGCTATCATTAAAAAGGCTGTTCCCAAGGAATTTCACCAAAAGGTGTTCTACCAAAACGCTAAGCGGGTCTTTCAGCTCTAATGCCTTGTGAATCCAGGAGAAGAAAGTTTATAAAGAAACAGCCTCTTTTCTAGTTTAGTGCATATAAGAGAACGAAAGTTTTCTGGTATGATTATCGGAGGAAATAAACAATGGACAGATTTAACCGCAACGGTAACGGCGGCGGATTCCAAAGACCAAACAACTTTGGCCCACGCGAAATGCATAAAGCAACCTGTTCTGAATGTAAGCAAGAATGCGAAGTACCATTCAAGCCTACTGAAGGAAAACCAGTTTTTTGCAGAGAATGTTACAAGAAAAGAAAAAGTTACTAATTTTTTCTAATTCAATGTATACATACAAATTTTAATTCTTTATTTTTTTGTTTTTAATTTTTTACAGCTTATTTTCTAAATTGTGAATACGTCTCAAAATCCGTTAATCTTATTGTCTTTCCTGCTCCTTTGCCTGGATATGGTTTCATATTTGCTCCCGGATAAGCAAAACCATTAATGAACGCTCTTCGCGGTTGGTTAGAATTATTCAAAAAACTTCCATGAATAGTATAAGGGCCAAAGGCCACCACATCACCCGGTTTCATTAACACCGGAACCGCATCAGCGGGATTGAATTTATCAGAAACAGTCTGTCCCTTCTTATCGTAAGGCAGATTGAGATGTCCTTTTTGACAGCTATAGGGAATAACCAAAAGCGGACCATTCTCTAACGTAGCTTCATCAATGGCCATAACCATCTGCACATAACTTCCTTTTCCGTTGGGATCAGCCCAATGCTCATTATTTCCATAACCACGATGAGTACTATCCTGATGCCAGCGATAAAAACCGCCGCCGGGAAGTTTGAAATGCACTTGATTAATCAAATGCTCAGCATAGATGCTGTGTAAAAGCTGTGCTGAAATAGAAGTTAGCTTGGGATCACGCCCATACTGGAGTAAAGTTGATTCTGCTGCTCCGGCCCACACTACTCGTTCCAGCAATCCATCTTGAATCACAAACTTGCTGCCATGGTGCATCACTTCCCCTTCCAAGCCCTTGGCCATTTCCTGTAAGCGACCTATTGCGTGGCTCACCTCAGTTACTTGATTCAGAGAAAAAATATTTTCCAACAGAAGATAGCCCCGTTGGTAAAACAAAGCCACCTGAGATGAAGAGAGCAAAGCCATAATTAATCAAATTTTGTTTTTATAAAACAGAGGTCAATGTTATCGTAACACTTTAATCGATTATCTATAGCAAAAGATTTTTCTGAGAAATAAAGTGAAGCATTTTGATATTGCCCCTTCCCTGCTACCTTCACCACTCGATAAAATTCTTCTGCATCAACTAAATACGCTTCTGATTCATACTTGGAATCCTTCTTTCGGGAGACTAAAGGGAGCCGCAAGTTTACCAGCAAAGTAGAAAGATCTTCAAAATCAGAATCCAAGGGAGTTATAAATCTCTTAGGAGAAGGTTCTGGAGACTTTAGAATCTTTTCCATTTTTTCCGCAATTAGCTGATCATTGGTTCCAAAATAAATCTGCAGTACAGTAAAACTGGGAGAATCAACAATTGCCACCATCGAATTAGGCATTTGAAAAGAAGCTCGATGATAACAAAGCTTTTGCGTAGTTCGAGAAGAATCAAACGGTGGAAGTACCATAACTTTGGTGGTAGAGCAATGCTATTTAAATTTTATGATATTATGAGGATAGTAAAAATAAAATATATTTGATAAGTAAAATAAAATAATTAAGATTAAGCCAACCACAGAAAAACAAAATTACATCGTAAAAGATTTCAGGTTAGGAACATCGCCATTACAATATGGGCAAGCCTTGGGCATTTTCTTATAAGGATCATATTTAAAAGCATATTCACATCTTTGACAATTATATTTTACTAAAGTCGTTCCGGGAATTCTTTCAACTTTTAACTGCAGATCTTGCTGTTTTATTCTAGCCATGCGCTCGAGATATTCATCCTCTTTATCCCATCCTGCAGGCTTCTTAGGCTGTGCTTGTTCAGTTACTGCTGCTGCCGCTTTTTTTCGCTCTTCTTGTTCAGTTTTTCCGCTGGCACAGCTGGGACAGACTACTTTCTTAAACTTGTAATGCAATTTAAATTGACTGGCTGGGGCAAATCCCTTGCAAGCACCGCATTGTATCCGTAAATCATCCATACTCGCACAAAATATGAGGAGATATTTATACTTTTGGGGTGCGCAAAATAGATGTATTTACTCAGGAGAAATGACAAAGTCGCCGCCATGGCCTTAAGGTTTGCGAGAGAATGTACACTTTAGTAAAAAATTAAGCCCTATCCTTTCGGTATTGTGATAATGAGATAGGTCGAGCAAACGGCCAAGGCGACTTTTCCGTTATTCGAATCAAATCATTTAAAAATTCCAAAATTATCTTCCTAATATGGATGAATTCTGGGAAAAAGTAGAGCATTACAACTCCAAACTAATTACCCCGGCCTTAATCGTTCTTTTCGTAATTATCATCATTGAATTATTTGTGCATATTGAAAATCCCACCATAGAATTAATCCTTAAAATTGCTGATGCCTTAGTTATTTTAGTCTTTATCATTGACCTGGTCTTCTTAGCCAAGAAAGCTCGCAGCATGAAATTCTTTTTCAAAAATTATTGGTTGGATATCCTCGCCGTATTTCCCTTTGTCTTATTTTTTAATGTTATCAGCTCTGCCTATGAGATTCTTATCGCTACCGAACGCATTACTCTTGGACAAGCTCTGCTGCATGAAACCGTAGAAGCCGGCCGCGGAGCAACTGCTTTAACTAAAACAGCTAAATTTACCAGAGTGATTAGAATTGTAGCTCGATCACTGCGATTTGTAACTAAATCTAAAGTATTCAATATCGTGCATCATAAGCGAAGGAAGAAACATATCAGAGCGAGTAGAGTGTAACATAAAGCAACATAACAAATTAATATTAAGAACCAAGATTATTAATAGAAAAGTTATTAGAAAAGAGAATTGATTTCATATTTTAAAAAGAGAACTTATCTTAAAATTAACGACAAACTTTTAAAAATATCGTCTATTTCTACCCAAAATGAAAGACATAATTATCCGCGGCGCAAGAGAACACAATCTTAAGAATCTTAATGTAACCTTACCTCGAGATAAATTAATTGTCATTACCGGCGTAAGCGGTTCTGGAAAAAGCACTTTAGCCTTCAATACCCTCTATGCCGAAGGGCAGCGAAGATATGTGGAGTCGCTCAGCGCTTACGCTCGCCAATTCTTAGGCATCATGACCAAGCCAGATGTTGATTCCATTGAAGGATTATCCCCGGCAATTTCTATTGAACAAAAAACTACTTCCAATAATCCCCGCAGTACGGTAGGAACGGTCACTGAAATCTATGATTACTTACGGCTACTATTTGCACGAGTAGGAACACCGCATTGTCCCGAACATAAAATCCCCATCCAATCACAAACTCCAGAGCAAATTGCTACCAAAATTAGCCAGGACTTTGGTGGAGAATTAACCATCCTTGCTTCCATTATCAGACAGAAAAAAGGAACCTATGAGCAGCTGGTTAAAGATTTAGGAAAAGAAGGATATTCCAGAGTAAGAATCAATGGAAAAGTCCAACGGAGTGATGAAGCAATCAAATTAGATCGATATAAAAAGCAAGATATTGAAGCAGTGATTGATCGTATTTCTACTACTGAAAATTCCAGGTTTAATGAAGCAGTAGAACAAGCCCTAAAAAAAGGAGATGGATTGATTATCGTTGTAGATGCAAAAAACAAAGAGCAGCTTTATTCGGCCAATATGTCCTGTCCGGAATGTGGTATTTCCTTCGAAGAATTACAACCGAGAATGTTTTCTTTTAACAGCCCTTTTGGAGCATGCGAAGATTGTAAAGGATTAGGAGTAAAAATAGAGTTTGATCCAGAACTGGTAGTCCCTGATACTACTAAAAGCATCATGGACGGCGCAATTTCTCTCTATGGAAAAATGGATTTAAGCTGGAGAGGACAGCAATTACAAGTCATAGGAAAAAAATATGGTTTCACTCTTTTTATGCCCCTCAATAAGTTTACCAAAGAACAGCTTCGTATTCTACTGTATGGTACAAAAGAACCGCTGAGAGGAACCTGGTCCAATGGAGCAGCTATGAAATTCGATGAAGGCTGGGAAGGAATTATTCCTCAGTCAGATCGACTTTACAAAAGCACCGAATCAGAATGGAGAAAAGAAGAATTAAAAAAATTCATGAGCAGCTCAGAATGTCCTTCTTGCCACGGTAAAAAATTAAAACCAAAAATTTTAGCTGTCACAATTCAAGATCGATCGATTATAGACTTAACTGATTTGTCAGTCAGTAAGTGCATTCATTTTTTTAATAACCTTTCTCTAACAAAAAAAGATCAGGAGATCGCCAAATTAATTTTAAAAGAAATAAATTCTCGTCTCACTTTTTTAGCAGATGTAGGCTTGAGCTACTTAACCCTTTCCCGCCAAGCCGGGACCCTATCGGGTGGAGAAGCACAGCGAATCAGGCTGGCCACTCAAATTGGTTCAAATTTAATGGGAGTTCTCTATATCTTAGACGAACCTTCCATTGGATTACATCAGCGAGATAATCTTAAACTCATAGAAACCTTGCACAAACTGCGCGATTTAGGAAATAGTTTAATCGTAGTAGAACACGACGAAGATACTATTCAAAGAGCGGATTATGTCATTGATATGGGGCCAGGAGCAGGAATTCATGGCGGGCAAATTATTGCCCAAGGAACACCGCAAGAGATAATTAAAAATGTTCAATCTCTTACCGGACAATATTTATCCGGAAAACTTTCTATTCCTATACCTACTCAACGACGAAAATCAAAGGGAGAGATGATTCTCAAAGGATGTACTGAACACAATCTCAAAAACATCGATGTCAAAATCCCCTTAGGAATTCTTACTTGTTTAACTGGTGTCTCTGGCTCTGGAAAATCTACGCTGCTAGAAGAAATTATTTACAAGGGCTTAGTCAAAAAAATAGGGCAAGCTCAAGCTTCACCAGGAGCACATAAAGAAATAATTATCAATGGAGAAATAGATAAAGTTATTGTCATAGATCAAAGCCCAATTGGTAGAACGCCTCGCTCCAACCCAGCAACCTATATCCAGGTTTTTGATGAAATACGAAATTTATTTGCCGCAACTAAAGAAGCTAAACTTAAAGGATATGGTCCGGGAAGATTTTCTTTCAACGTTTCCGGTGGTCGATGCGAAAAATGCCAGGGAGACGGTACCATTAAAATTGAAATGAACTTCTTGCCAGATGTCTATGTAGAATGCGAAGAATGTAAAGGAAAAAGATACAATGCTGAAACACTGCGTATTACTTACAAAGGAGCATCCATTTCTGATATTTTAAATATGAGTGTGGAAGAAGCACTGGCCCTCTTTGAAGCAGTACCTTCTATTCACCGAAAATTATCTACGTTAAATGATGTCGGACTAGGGTATATAAAAATTGGACAAAGTTCTACCACTCTTTCTGGCGGAGAAGCGCAGCGAATTAAATTAACCAAAGAATTAGCAAAACGAGGAACGGGAAAAACCGTGTATCTATTAGATGAGCCAACTACAGGATTACATTTCCACGATATCAAAAAACTCTTAGAAGTCTTACATAATTTGATTGACAAAGGAAACACCATGATTTTAATTGAACACAATTTGGAAGTAATCAAGTCCGCAGATTATATTATCGATCTTGGCCCGGAAGGAGGAGAAGGAGGGGGAAAAATCATTGTGCAAGGGCAACCGGAACAAATCGTGCAAAGTGCCAGTGCCAGTTATACTGCAAAGTTCTTGCGACCTATTCTGGCTAAAAAATAAATGGTAAAAATAAATGAGATCGCTTTTCTTCCGGAAGAACCTGGATGCTACTTATTCAAAAATGCTCAAGCAGAGATTATTTATGTTGGTAAAGCAAAAAATCTCAAAAAAAGAGTGAGTAGTTACTTCCAAAAAAAAGAACTAGATCCTAAAACATCGTTACTAGTCACCCAGGTTTTCGATATTGATTTGTTTGTGACCAGCAATGAAGTAGAAGCATTATTACTCGAAAATAATTTAATCAAAAAACATTATCCTAAATTTAATCTAGACTTAAAGGACTCCCGCCGATATGCATACATCCTGTTGCATGAGGGAGCTCTGCCCTGGATTGAAGTAGTACGCGCCAGAACAGAAAAGGGAACGTATTATGGGCCTTTTGTTTCCGGAGCAATCAGAAATTTTATTTTTGATATGTTGACTCGCAATTTTAGAATCCTAACTAGAAAACCTTCTCCCTTATTACAAAAAACCATCAATCTCCCAGCTTATGCAGAGCGAGTTTCACAGGTAAAAAAAATTCTGAGGGGAGAAGTAGATGATTTAATTTTAGAACTTAAACAAAAAATGAAGGAAGCATCTAGCAAGACTCATTATGAATATGCACTAATGCTCAAAAACCAAATGCATGCCCTCACCTCCTTAAAAGAAAAACAACACATGGAAATGCATCGCCTGGTAGAGGCAAATATCCTAAATTATAAAATATTAGACCAGGAAGTATTTTTACTTATTTTTTCCATACGAAAAGGAGTACTGGAAGAAAAACAAGCTTTCAGTTTTGCCTACGCGGAAGGATTCATAAATGAATTCTTAATCCAATACTATGATACTGCGCCAATTCCGAAAGAGCTTATCCTGCCGCAGGAAGTAGACCCGGCCCTGGCCAGCTACTTAACCAAGAAATCTGGTCGTAAAGTTTCAATTTTAGTTCCGCAAAAAGGAGAAAAAAAAGAATTACTGGACCTAGTTGGCCATAATATCAATTCTACCTTCTTTGCTGGAAGTGAAGGAGTCTTAGCTCTAAAAACAATCTTAAGCCTTCCTAAAATTCCTAGGCAGATCGAATGCTTTGACATTTCCCATTTAAGTGGAACCAATACCGTAGCTTCTATGGTCACTTTCAAAAACGGATTGCCTGACAAAAAAAGTTACAGAAAATTTAAAATAAATGCTGATGCTAATAGTGATGATTACCTGGCCATTAGAGAAGTAATCGAACGAAGATACTTTGGAAGTCTGAGTAAAACACTCGACCTACCGGATCTGATTGTTATTGATGGTGGACTGGGACAACTACATGCTGCTGCCAGCATTTTAAGAAAAAACCATAAAAACATAGCGTTGATTTCCTTAGCTAAGAAATTTGAAGAAATCTACATCAATGGAAAAAAAGAACCATTGTTGATTGAGCGTAAAAATAAAGGACTACAAATTTTGCAGGCCATTCGAGATGAAGCACACCGTTTTGCCATCACCTATCAACGAAATCTTCGCAACAAAAAGATATTTAATATAAAATAATCTAAATAAAAGCCAAATGAAAGAATTAAAAGAAGAAAAAGGAACAGAAGAAAAAAATAAATCGAACCTAAAATTCAAATTAACCTCCAGCTACCAGCCCAGCGGATCACAGCCGCAGGCCATCAAAGCACTGGTAGATGGAATCAAAAGCGGTAAGAAATTCCAAACTTTACTAGGAGTAACCGGTTCAGGAAAAACCTACACTTGCGCCAATGTGATTCAGGCGGTACAAAAACCAACCATAGTAATTGCCCACAATAAAACCTTGGCCGCACAATTATATCGGGAATTTAAAGAATTTTTTCCGGAAAACAGAGTAGAATATTTCATTTCCTTTTATGATTATTATCAGCCTGAATCTTATATCCCTCAAAAAGACCAGTACATAGAAAAAGATTCACAGATTAATCCCATGATTGAGCGCATGCGCCTCTCTGCCACTGCTTCTTTAATGGCCAGGAAAGATGTCATCGTAGTCGCTTCAGTCTCCTGTATTTATGGTTTAGGAAATCCAAAAAACTTCTTTGGTTTAGGATTTGAGCTGGCCACCGGAATGAAAATAGATCGCGCCAAAATTATGGGAAAATTCATCGACATCCAATATGAACGTAATGATATAGAGTTATTGTCAGGAAGATTTCGGGTCAAGGGAGATACTATTGATATTATTCCCGGATATGAAAAAGACATTCTTCGAATAGAATTATTTGGAAATGAAATTGAGCGTATCAGCATCCTGGACAAAACAACTGGAACAGTAAAACAAAATCTTACTCATTATTTTCTCTTTCCTGCCCGCCATTTTGTTATTACCCCGGAAGAGATGGAAAAATCCTTAGTCAAAATAGAAGAAGAATTAAATGAGCAACTGCCAAAACTTGAAATGCTGGAAGCACATCGGCTAAAACAACGCACCCAATATGATTTAGAAATGATGAGAACCTTAGGTTTTTGCAAAGGGATAGAAAATTATTCCCGTCATTTTGAAGGAAGAAAAGTTGGAGAAAAACCATATTGTTTACTTGATTATTTTGGTGATGATTTCTTAATTGTCATAGATGAAAGTCACCAGACTGTTCCCCAACTACATGCCATGTACAAAGGAGACAAACAACGTAAGCAAACGCTGGTAGATTATGGCTTTCGCCTGCCCAGCGCACTTGATAATCGTCCTTTAATGTTCAAAGAATTCGAAGAGTATCTCCAGAAACAGCAAACTATTTTTGTAAGCGCCACCCCCGCCATCTATGAACGGGAACAATCTTCCCAAATAGTAGAACAAATCATCAGGCCCACTGGATTAATAGATCCAGAAGTAATTATTCGTTCCGGTAAAGAACAAATCAAAGATTTAGCCAAAGAAATAGAGCTGGTCATCAAGCGAGGAGATCGCATCTTAGTTACTGCCCTTACAAAAAAATTAGCGGAAGAACTGGCTGATTACTTTGCTTCTTTAGGAATAAAGACAAGATACTTACATTCAGAAATCCATGCCTTAGAAAGAACAGAAATATTGCGGCAGTTACGTTTAGGAAAATTCGATGTCTTAGTGGGGATCAATCTTTTACGGGAAGGAATAGATTTGCCGGAAGTAAGTTTAGTAGCCATCCTTGATGCTGATAAAGAAGGATTTTTACGCGACCAGCAAAGCTTAATCCAAATTATCGGAAGAGCAGCAAGAAATGTGCATGCTAAAGTTATTCTTTATGCTGATAAAATAACTGATTCCATGAAAAAAGCATTGAAGGAAACAGAAAGAAGAAGAACTATCCAGATCGAATACAATCAAAAACATAAGATCACTCCTAAAACAATTATCAAACCAATTGAAGAACAAAGCATTGTCCTAAAAGACACCAAACATATCCCAAATAAAGAGAAAGAAAAACTCATTCCCTTGCTAGAACAAGAAATGAGAGCAGCAGCAGAAAAGCTTGACTTTGAACTGGCCATCTCCTTACGAGATCAAATAACTACTTTACAAAAAGAGTTAGCTAAAGCAAAATAACTTCTACTTTCTGAATTTTGACAGTTTTATTTTGAATATATTCATGTTTCAATAATGTAGCAACAAAATCTTTCAGCTGGGGATGCTCAACCTTCACTGTTGCTTTAATCCTGCCATTTTCTTCAAACGTATTTTTGTTTTTCTTCTTGAAATCTTCTACAAATTCTTTCAACTTCAAGGGAGGACCAAGACGCACTTCTTCTGACGGCAATTCTTTTTTCTTAGTTACAACATAAAAAAAGGCTTCTGATCCTTTTTCCCAGACCCAACCAGCGTGAAGCACTCCAAAGCCTTGTAACTTTTCCCGCAGTAATTCAAATACTTTCAACAGTTTAGCACCGACTGCATCTTCCTTACCTTCAGTAGGCACAACCGTTACCAACACTAACGTTCCTTTGCCTTGATACTTTTTCTGTAAGGTATCAACAGTTAACTGTTCTTTTACAAAAAAATCTTCGCTTGGCTTCTGCAAATATCTCTTGGAGATTTCTTTGAGTAGCAAAAACTTCTCCATCGATAAGGCCGCAGCAGCGTTGCGAGATTTATCCACCGGGTCAACTACTACCAATGGAGATTGCAATTTAGAAGTATTAATATGAAACAAGGCCAATTCTTTGGTCTTGTAAAATTTTGAAGGATCAACTACATCTTTCTCTTTCCACTTTTGAGCCGCTTTTAATACCTTTTCAAATGAACCATAATGTGCAGTCAATATCTCTAACACATAGCCGCTAAAACCGCCTATGTATGACTCTGCACCATACAAAGTATTGGCTTTGCAAAATTGCTTTAACAAACGAATATCATCTTTTATTTTTGCGGCATGTTTATTCACCCATTGCGAATGCAGCGGCGAGATATCGGTAATATTTTGCGCCTGCTCTGCCTTGCTAATTTTCAAAATAGGAACAGCTTCAAACATCAAACCTTGATAGGAAAGCTGGAAATAATCCCGGCTGCCATGCAATCGTTCTATCGCACCTTTAGGAAATGCTTTCTTTAACGCCTTTTCTAGAAACCCAGAAAGTTCTGCCGATTTATCAACATACTTTTTATAATCAAAAACTACAAAAACATCAACGTCATGGTTACCGGAAAGCCAAGTTCCTTTCGCTCCGCTACCACCTAAAATAGCAGTTGCTTCCATTCCCAAAGCAGCATTAAGTGATTTCAAAAAAGAAGCAGTAGCAGTAGTGAAATGTTTTTCTTCCTCTTTACTAGGTTTGATTTTTTGCAAAATTGATTTCATTTAGATCTTCCGGAATTCTTTTTCAATAAATTTTTCCGCATCCTTGCCTTCTTGTTCTAATAAAGACAAGTCCCGTATAAGTAGCTTTCGTATTTTTCCTTTGAAGAGACTAACCAGGAGCAATAAGATAATAAAAATACCGATGATAATAATCGACATACTCAGTCTTCCTTGAGCTAACTCTGAACCAAAAAGAGTTAACAATACTATTTCCACCAGAAAACCTAAAGTAGAAACCAGATTAAACTGCCAAGCCTTGACTTCAGTCAACCCTGCGGCAAAACTAATTACATCATTGGGAAAAAAAGGTGCAACTCTGGCTAAAAATAAAGCCCACAACCCTCGTTGTTTAAAGAATAAATTAAAATGAACGATATCTTTCTTACTGAAAAAATCTCCCACTAACTTCTTCCCATATTTTCTTCCTGCCAGAAAGACCAGAAAGGAACCGAGAAAAGTTCCGATGGTGTTATACACGATACCTAAAACCGGCCCAAAAATAAATCCAGCTACAATAGTGGTGATCTCTGAAGGAAGAATGGAAATAACTGTTTGAAAAACCTGGAGAAAGATCAGCACTAAAGGTGCGAGGATACCAAAACTAAGTAGAAAGGAACGCAATATATTGGGGTTAGAAAAGGAATTTCTGATCAGAGTGCTTTGCGAAACTCCATACAAAATAGCTATTATTGCCACCAGCAGAAGTACCATCTTCAGCCATTTAAGCCCTTTTTTCATCAGCAAAAAGAAAAGAATTAATGTATATAAATTTTAGTGCCTCTTTCGTACTCTAAATCAGGGGTGACACAAATTTTTATAGTAGAGCTTATTCCAACAATCTTATGATGCTTTCCAATAGCCAAGTGCAATGCGCAGACTGCAAAAGGTCAGTTAATAAGTTAGATACTTTTGCTGCCACGGGCCCTTCTCGCGAAGTGCGCTACAGCTGCCATCCTTGCTATAGCATTAATAGAGGATTAGGCTTAGCTCCCGCTGAAAAACCGCAGGTAAAAAGAGAGTACTTCTGTGGCCGCTGCAAGTATAAATTCAAAGCTCTAGCGACTACCTGCCCTTACTGCAGTAAAATGGATCAAGTCGTAGAACAAGTTCATTCTGTCAGAGATTTGTTATAAATAAAAGAATTTCTTAACTAATTATTAAGATCATCCCGTAATTCAGCAAACTGAACTTCACTATCAGCAACACTATTAAAGACAATGTTCTGGTATTCATGACGTTCATTCCCCAGATCTACTCGCAAAGGCACTCCAAAATAAGTATCTGTCCACAAGTCTGCGCCATCAGCCCGTAATTGCCAGACGTCGCGGTTAACGATACTAGCTTCTGATATCTTTTCTGCATAAGATACGCCCTTACTCCAATCTAAAGGAGTCTTGATATAATATTGATCAAAATTAACTGGCCCGGCATCGCCGGTTTTGACACATAATTTTCTACTCTGGCAATATGCTTCCGCAGTCTTATTCTGAGTATCAAAAATGATTACATCCATCTGATTCTTGTTAAGTACTCCTGTCTGCACGATCAGTTCTTGTTTTACAATCTTTCCTTTAACCCATACTTTAACTGCTCGTACGAGAGGCTGATCAACCCGCTTATATTGATAAGACATGCTGTTCACTTTAATGCTCAGGTCAAGAACGTCCCGAATTTCCTGCGCAGTTTCCTTATGTTGTTTTTCTACCGGACATAAATCCTGCCGAGAAACGGTACTGCCATCAGCACAAACATATTTAGTGGCACAAGAAGCAACTATCACCGATAATAACAATAAGATCAATACCAAGAATTTTCTCATTACTCTAAAAACCATATTCCAATATATAAATTTAACTACTCACATTTTTTAAAGAAAAGCCAAATCAGTAGAGTATGGTTCAAAAAATCAGCGTTGAAAAAGCCCTGGAAATGGAGAATGCCATTCTTTTAGACGCCCGAACGCCCGCAGAATATGCAGAAGACCACCTCCTTGGAGCAATAAGTGTTCCTCTCTTAGATGATCAAGAACGCCATGAAATTGGCATTATTTACAAACAGTATTCGCGCGAAAAGGCCATCGAGCGGGGAATGGAATTATTTCCGGCCAAAATACCTACTATCTACAATGCCGTCAAAGATCATCGAACCAAAACTATAATTGTCTATTGTGCCCGAGGAGGAATGCGTTCCGGGATTATTGCTTCTCTGCTCGAATCGATCGGTTTCAAAGTTCTCCAGATCGAAGGCGGTTACAAAAGTTTCCGAAATTATATCACTAGCCAGCTTTACAATTTTAAACTAAAACCAAAGATCATCTCTCTCTATGGCTTAACCTGTACCGGAAAAACCCAATTATTAGAACAATTGCCTAACGCCCTGGATCTGGAAGAGTTAGCCCAGCATCGCGGCAGTTTATATGGCGGAGTAGGGTTAAAGCCGAACGCCCAGAAAAAATTTGAAAATCTGTTATTGCAGCGCTTGCGGCAATTAAATCATCTTCAGTATATTTTTGTAGAAGGCGAAAGCCGAAGGATCGGCAAGGTGGAAATTCCTGCTTTCCTGTTTAAAGCCATGAAGAATAGTACCAATTTAGTCATCAAAAGAAACTTTGAACATCGCGTAACCGCGGCAGTAGAAGAATACTTTTCCACTCCTGAAAAAGTTATCCAAATGAAAGAGATAACTCCCCAGCTGCGGGAGATCATTAGCAATAAGCGCAAACAGGAGATTATCGCCTTGATCGAGGATGGAAAGTATCAAGATGCTACCAGAATTCTCTTGAAAGAATACTATGATATGTTATATGCCCATACCTTAAAGAATGTCAAGTTTGAGTTTGAAGTAGAAAATAATAACTTAGAGAAAGCTATTATAAAATTAAAAGAAATAGAAAAAAAATTAATTAATTCTCTTTGAGAACTATCTGGAATGTAACCCGCTTATTATTATCACCATAATGAGCGACATCATTAAATTCTACCACAAATTTGCGGTTAGGAGCTGAACCTATGGTTTCATACTTAATCGTCCCGGCACCGCCACCTGAAGCTGGTCGTAAATCTTCCCACCAGCCCACAACTAAATTAGCCGGACTCCCTGAAGTAGGTAATAGCTGTCCTTCGCAACAGCCATGGTTACTATCATCATCAAAAGTCAGAAACCCATTTGAGGAAACCCTTACTTGACTATAACTAGTGCCGTAAAAATTAGTATTAAATCCTAACGAAATCAAGCCTGAAACTTCATCATCACCAAGACTTAAATTAGTTGAACCAAACAAATAAATCCAATTAAAACTTATATTTGATAGAGTACTAGATGAAAAACTAAATCCTTTCTGACTAACAGTTTGTGAAGTAGTATGCCAAACATAAGTGCCATCAGTCCCACCAGAATTCTCTACTCCTGCAATAGTTTCATAAAGATTATCAGTATCAGTCTGACCAAGCGCTATCTGAATTTCTCCATCTGCCGTTGCAAAAGCAGATAGCAACACAACACTCAAAACTAATATCATTAAAATCATTAATCTTCTCATTCTGACACCTCAAAATTTTTAATTTAGAAAATCAAAATGTGATATATATATATATATGCCGATACCACTCTAAAATAAAAAAGAAATTAAAAAAATAAAATTAAGTCCTTTAATCTAACAAGTAACCTTCAGCACATACCCGTTGTTGGTTTCATCTGATTCTGTTACCCAGTTTTGGTAATCTGCAGTTATATTCAGATTATGTGTACCAGGACAGACTGACGCGCTAACGTTGTAAGTTCCGGTAACGGTGTACATTGCTCCTGCTGAAAGAGAAGGTACAGTATTAATTTGCACCTTTGCTCCTAAAAAAGAAGGTTCCAATGTAACCCCAAAGGTACCAGCATCTACTGATCCTTGATTCTGAATGTTAGCAACATATTCAACATCTTCTTTACCGGTAGTCTGGTTAAACCTCATCTTAAAATTAGCATAAGTAACTTTGAGATCAGCGAACTTGTTAACACACGCACCATCCACACACTTCCAGTCTTTTGAGGCTGGAAAAAATTGCGGACCAATTTCATTACAATAAACCCCTTCAATCACTCGAATTCCATTTGGTATACCTGAACAATAATTTTCACGAAGCAATTGCTCGTTTCCACAAGTATCATCTCCTGGGAAAGGGCCAGCCGACCAAGTAAGTGTTCCTTTTACAAAATAATCTTTTCCCAGAGGATGATTGGCATCAGCATCAGTATCAGAACAAGTATAGGAACTGCTTTGTAGCTGGCTTCGCAGTTTAGCCACATTAGGATTAGCACGAGCATTTCCCGTAAGAGCCTCATCTTTAGCTATTACCGCGTCTCTTTCTTCCGGAGATAATTTACTGACCTCGCTGGATAATTCCTCACCACTCATTTTAGGAGCACAAGAAAGCACAAATAAGAAAATCACCAACATACTCAATAATAATAGCATTTTATTCTTCATCATCACACCTCAAATACATTTTAATGCTAGAAGAGCAAATTGCTTAATAAATATTTAGATTTAGAAGAAATAAAAGAAAATAAAAATCTAACAAGTTACCGAGAGCGGGAACCAGTTATTATCCTCATTAGATTCTGCTACCTGATTTGCAGTATCAACAGTAATATTCAAGTTATGAACCCCAGGACAGGCAGTCTTAGTTCCATTGTTAGTTAGGAAGTAAGGACTGTAGACCCCCCAGAGAGTAACACTCATCCCCGCATCTAGTTTTGCAACAAATTGGTCAATAGAAACTGCTGGAACTCCTAAGTTGGGGAACAACGATTTAAAATGAACATTAAATCCAGCCGCATTGTCTGAACCGACATTCTTGATCGTAACTGTATAATTAACATCATTCATTCCGCTTGATTTATTCAACAGTAAAAAAGCATCAGATGAAACGATCATTAAATCAGCTTGTTTTAAATCAACAGGTTTGTTATCTTTCACAGATTGTGCCGCGCGCATTCTAGATAATACTCTCACTAACTGCGTCCTATCGGAAGCCCCATATCTACTCGCAATCGCATTTCCCGCTGCCGCACTGTCTGACTGTGATTGTTTCAGCAAAGCGCTTTGCTCTTCTGGAGACAATTTACTCAAATCTTTTTCTAATTGCTCATCACTCACTGTTGGAGCGCAAGCAACAATAAGCAGTAATACTACCATTAAAGAACTTAACAACATTAATCTTCTCATTCTGACACCTCTACTCAACACATTTTTCAACTAAAGAAGAACAAATTAGTTAATAAATATTTGGTTTGAGAAAAATCAACTTTAGAATTGAAAGATTGAAAAAAATAAAAGAAATAAAAAAAAGAATTAAACTCTCTTCTTCTTACTGCTTTTTTTCTTAGCGCCTTTGCGGCCGCGAGCCATAGTCGCTCTGCAAACGTTTCCTTTACTATCAATGAAGTAAAGATAACCTGAAACTTTCTTAACACCGCACTTAGCCACTACTTCAATCTTGGCTTTTCCCTTTTTACGTCCAGCTCTGCTCATAGGAGCACGAGCTACGTTTCCTTTCTTATCGACAAAGTAAAGATAGCCCTTAACTTTCTTAACACCTGTTTTTGATACCATTTCTGCCATGTATACCCACCTCTTTTAGATTTATTTTTTGGCAAAAACCACGAAATAATCGTCGTTTCTAAGAGATAGAGATTTCATTATAGTATTTAAAGCTTTCCCTCTCCCGTCGGAAAAATGCAGTTCTCTCGACCAAAGAGTTTATATTTACTCAAAAAATCATTTTTCTCAAGAGATGATGCAATGAAGAAACCTAACTTGATGATTCTAGGCGCTTCCGGCGGATTGGCGAATGCTGTCCTGCATGCTTTAGCGCATCATCGCAGCTTCTTTAACAAACTAATTCTGCTCGACAAAAACAAAAAGGTAATCACTAATCCTTACCTAGACCATCAAAATCTCAATTATAAGTTTATTCACCGCGAATTAAAGTTTTCGGAAGGAAAGTATCACTACCTTGCTCTTCTTAAAACTCACCGTATTGATATAGTACTAGACTTGACCGATGCAGAATCCATGCCCCTCATAGAGGCTACCAACCAGGCCGGGGTTGACTATATTAATACCGCTATTAACGACGAAGTTAAAACCGATTCGGAATTGCTGCAGGAGATTTTCTCTACCCGAAAAAAATGGAATAAGGCTCGGCATATCCTCTGCTCCGGAATGAATCCCGGTAATGTCAACATGTGGGTTCGCCATGGAATAGAAAAGTTCGGCCTTCCTCAAGAAGTAATCCATTTCGAATATGACACTTCTATGAATAGGAAAGGAAAAGCCCTGGTCACCTGGTCCATTCACGAATTCTTAGTAGAAGATGTCCGCGATCCTGGTGGAGTTGCGCTGGGAAGAAACAAAGTAAAATTACTGTATCCTAACGCTCTGGCTCACCAAGTGGATATGAAACCTATCCTCAGCCCTATTCTCAAATTAGAAAAATATCCCAAAGGCTGCTTGGTTCTCCATGAAGAAAATATGAGCATCGGATACAAGTACGACATTCCTTCAAAGTTTATCTATGCCGTTCATCCCAAAACTATGGAAACCTTGATGAAAATCTACCAGAAAGAAAAGAACGTTCATCAGAAAGATTTGCAGAAAGGAGATAATCTTGCTACCACCTTAGATGGCTCTGATAATATTGGAGTATTACTCAAATACAAAAACAAAAAAGTGTATTATTTTAATAGCATTGCTAATACTTCCGTGATTGGCACTAACGCTACCTACACTCAGGTAACGGTTGGAGTCTTTGCCGCGCTGTTTGTACTCTTGTTTGATAAACTGAAAAAAGGAACCTACTTTGTAGAAGATTTATACCACACCCACTACAAATATTACCTCTTCGACAATATGCGGGTGCAAGAGTTTGTCTTCAACAATAACAAATTAAAGAAATACACTCCTGAAATCAAACTAAAACGAAAAAATCATTTTGAACATTTGTATCTTTAGAAAGGATTAATTCTTCTAACCATCACATATTCGATATCCCTGCTTATAATCTCGTCAAAACACTATCTCTACCTAGAATATCTTCAGCCATCAAAGCATCATTAAGATTAATAACACCTTTGGCAAATTTCTCTTGATCATCAAACCCTACTCGTGGGCAACTCGTATTAACCCAGACATCAATGAAATTAAAATTTTCTAATTGATCAAAAGAAACCACATTGTCAATAAAATAGTAAAACTTCTTATTAGCATATCTCTTTTCCAGCGCTAATGCGGGTCTAAATTGTTCCTGGCCTGGTTTGATGGTCACAATAACTCCGATGGTTTTTGCAGTCAGGAATTTCATAAGTGAGGATCTGTATTTTAACAATATTTTTTTAATGTCCGCTACACCCATTAAACTCATTCTCTTAGCTAAAGGATCATTGCAGATAATTTCTTTCATCTCATGCAAATCTTTCTGAGCATACACCAACGCTAAGGGATGAAATTTTCCATCTCCAACATAAAGATAACAATCACTTTGCTTAACTTCATCTCGGGACATGTTTAAAGAATTGTGATAATTATCGCAACCCAGCAATTGTCCTTTGACTTGTGTTCGGTCAGCATGAGAAGTGATAACTGCAATATCATACTGCCGCAACTGTTCTCGAACTGTATCTAAATTATTAACAAACTGCACTGAAGTGTACAAGGCTACCGTTTTGAATTTCTTCTTTTTCAAATACTGTAAAGTTTCCTTGCAAAGTTCAACTGCCCCAGCATAGGGTGCATCTAAGAAAAGAACGTCCATTTACCAACCCACCTTTTTATTGAACTTATTATGACCCCAGCTGATCAATAAATCTATTCCTATGCGGTTCAAACCTAAAGGAATATCACAAGCACCAAAATTGCTGCCTAGCCAGATCAGCACTCGAACCCCGGTCTCTGCCTCAATCCTCTGAGTAATCTCCTGAGCATAAGGCTTCATACCATCCGGTAGCTGAATACAAATTGTTTTCGCCTTGCTATCTTTTATCTTAGCGATAGCTTTTTCAACTTCAGGATTATATAATCTCATATAGTAAGCTTTTCCGAGCTTATTTTATATATATTTCGCAGAAGAAATGGCTATTTTCAAGAAATATGCCAGAAACTTTATTTCGGAGTAATATTCCGGAGAAATGAATCACATGAACATTATTGAAAAGTGTAGGAATTACCGCAGCCAAAAGTTGCACAGAATTGCCAAAGGAATAGCCAAAGTGGGCTTTTCCGCCAACCATCTTACCTTCCTTTCACTAATCTCCGGTCTGGCCGCCATCTATTTCCTGTTCACCAATTATTATCTTTTTGCTCTTCTTTCTTTGCTTCATCTGATATTTGATGGCCTCGATGGAGTAGTTGCCCGAGTAACCAAACCAACTGTTTTTGGAAAATATTTTGATCTTATTTCCGATAGTCTGATTACCGCCCTTGCGTTAGTAAAAGCTGCCTGGTTCTTGCAAGATTTTTATGCCTATCTTGCCGCTGGAGTATTTTTACTGGCACTGCTGTTACACCTCAAATCAAGATTACAAGCTCCCATGACTTTCCTAAGAACAGCTTCAGTCATAGTATTAATCATTGCCACTAATCCCTTATTTCCTTTCCAAAACCCCTTGCTAACCTTAGGATATCTGACCGCCGGAGGAGTTTCCTTATTTTCCTTAGCTAAACAGCTGCAATGGTATATCTAAAAAAGTAGATAAGTTTAAATCTTTTCTTTCATTAAAACAAAAAAATGCCTGAAGAAAAATATTCCATTGAAGATATTTACAAAGTCACGGGAGAAGATTCAAATTTACGCAAACTTCTTGATGCATTCCGCGATAGTTATTTTCCTAAGGATGACCGCTCTTTTATCCAATGGTGGTACACCAGCAATGAAGGATTAGGCAAAAGTCCTGATGAACTTTGCAAAGAAGGAAAGCAAAATGAATTAGAAAATATACTCATGACTGTTTTTGTCGGCCCTCATGGTGGGTAATTTCTCAAAATCGTTTTTCTCTTAACTTCAGCAGATATCCAATGTTATTTGCCAGTAGATGTAAAATAGGGCTTAATACTACCAACACCAATACTGTTTCTACCGGAGGGACGTAGAATATAAATCCTAAAATTAAGCCACCAATCACAAAATCCAATTGATCCCAAACCCACCACGGATCTCCAGGCTTGATGCCTTGCTTGCGTTTGTAATAACTTTTGACTAAATCACCAAGAATAACTCCTGCACCTTGTACAAAACCGCACCATAATGGAAAATCTGAATAATCAATCAAAGCCCAACTTTGAAAGCCGGAAAGATACAATAACTTCTGCAGCCAGAATACTAATCCCCCGACAAGGGTAGCGACCGCCAGACCGCGCCAGGTCTTATGCTCACCAAACAATTTACGATGGATAGGCTTTCCCAAAAAAGGAATTCGACGCAATAACACCGGAGCCATGTTGGCAATATATCCTGGCAGAAAAAAATAAAGACTTTCAATAATCATATCAGTAAGAAAGAGAAGAATTATTTAAAATTAACTCTTGGATATATTTATAAGTTTAAAATTTGTTCATGATGCAATGAAAGCTCTCCATTTTATCTCAATCATGGAAATACGTAATGGCAACCCTTACATTTGGGTAAGTGTTGAACGAGCTACAAAACTTAAAGCAGGATGGCGAAAACCACTTCCGGTACTGGTGCGCATTAATGAAAAACCAGAAGTACCTTGGCGTATTAACATGATGCCGGCTGGGGATGGCAATTTCTATCTCTATCTTCACGGTGACATTCGCAAAGCCTCTGGCACTAAAGTTGGCGATCAAGTAGAGGTAAATTTACAATTTGATACTGCCTACCGTAATGGACCAATGCACCTCATCCCTAGCTGGTTTCGTATCCCGCTTAACAAAAATCCTACTGCGAAGAAAGCCTGGAACAATTTAACACCGAGCCGGAAAAAAGAAATCCTCCGTTATTTTTCTCATCTTAAATCACCAGAAGCTCAGGCCAGAAATCTGGTGAAAGTTATGGCTGTGCTTTCTGGAAAAAAAGAGCGTTTCATGGCCCGCTCCTGGGAAGAAGGGAAATAAAATATGCAATCAGCTTAGAAACTATTGTGAGCTCCCAACATTACAATCCAACAACTATTTCCCACAACTAAAAACTATTTAAACCAGTGCTTTTGATTCAAATATCCCAAAAAAGAAAGTGAAAAATAGTAACTACTTAAAAATAAAATATACTACGCAATAAAGAAAACAAATCTTTATCTAGTTCAGAAGTTTACTATCATCAAAAAGGGGGCGGTGCAGTGTTTGTAATTCTGCTCGCATAGAATAGGAGAAAAATAACGTAGGGATATTGCTCTCCGTCATAAAAAAAGGTGATGAGAATGGAACATAGAAGTGTGCTTACAGAACAAAAAGGTCTTCAAGTAAAACGATATTTCACTAAAGAAGGAAAAAGTCCTTTTGAGATGTGTCATTATGATAAGCGCACTTCCGCCATTAAAAATCCTGACGGTTCTTTAGTATTTCAGATGAATGATATTGAGGTTCCTTCTTTCTGGAGCCAAGTTGCAACTGACATTTTAGCTCAGAAATATTTTCGTAAAGCAGGTGTGCCCCTTCGAAACGAAGATGGAGAATTACTGTTAGATGAAAATGGTAAAGTTATTAACGGCAGCGAAACCAGCATCAAACAAGTAGCCCATCGCATTGCCGGCTGCTGGAAACACTGGGGCGAACGCTACGGTTATTTTGCTTCTTCCAAAGATGCACTTGTTTTTTATGAAGAAATGGTTTTTATGATCATTCATCAATATGGTGCACCGAACAGCCCGCAATGGTTTACCACCGGATTAAATTGGGCGTATGGTTTAACCGGTCCGGCTCAAGGACATAGTTTTGTTGATCCCATTACTAAAAAATTAGAATTTTCCAAAGATGCGTACACTCGAAGCCAGCCTCACGCTTGCTTCATCCAATCTATCAATGATGATTTAGTTCGTGATGGAGGAATTTTCAGCTTGCTTACTCGAGAAGCACGCATTTTCAAATACGGCAGCGGTACTGGTAGTAATTTTTCTAATTTGCGAGGAAAGGGCGAAAGACTTTCTGGCGGAGGATATAGCTCCGGCTTAATGAGTTTCCTTAAGATATTCGATATTGCTGCCGGTAGCGTCAAGTCTGGAGGCACTACTCGCAGAGCCGCAAAAATGGTTTGCCTCAATTTAGATCACCCGGAAATTGAAAATTTTATTTGGTGGAAAACTCGCGAGGAAGAAAAAGTAGCCAGCTTAGTTGCCGGAAGTAAAATTTTAAACCAAAAAATTTCCAGGCTTATCGCTTCCGCAAAAAATAAAGAACACCCTCTGCAAGATCCGGAAGTACAGCAAAGCTTGAAAGAGGCAGCGCAAAGTCAAGTGCCAGTCAGCTTCTTAGTGCGAGCGTTAGATTTAGCTAAACAAGGATATGAAATTCCCTTACCGGAATTTGATACCCATTACGAATCAGAAGCATATCTTACCGTCTCAGGACAGAATAGTAATAATTCTGTACGCATTCCCAACCATTTCTTTGAGGTTTTAAAAAAGAATGGGAAATGGGGTTTGCGAGCACGGGGTTCCGGAGAGATCATGACAGAAATTTCCGCGGCCAAACTCTGGGATGATATTGGTTATTGTGCTTGGGCTTGTGCTGATCCTGGCGTGCAATACGATACCACGGTCAACGAATGGCATACTTGTCCGGCAGGAGGACGAATTAACGGCAGCAATCCCTGTAGTGAATATATGTTTTTAGATGATACCGCTTGTAACCTAGCTTCACTTAATTTAATTAGATTTTACGATCAGGAAAAAGAAGAATTTGATGTACAAGGTTATCAGCATGCGGTTCGTCTCTGGACTGTTGCTTTGGAAATTTCCGTTTTGATGGCCCATTTTCCTTCAGAAGAAATTGCCAGAAAAAGTTTTGAATATCGTACTTTAGGTTTAGGATTTGCCAACATCGGAACCTTGTTGATGTTGCAAGGTATTCCCTATGACAGTCAAAAAGCCCGAGCGATTGCTGGCGCTATGGCCGCAATCATGACTGGAGAAAGTTATGCTACCTCTGCGGAATTAGCAGGTACTTTAGGAACCTTTGAACGTTACCCGGAAAATAAAGAATCCATGTTACGAGTAATTAAAAATCATCGCCGCGCTGCCTATGATCTTAATGAGTACGAAGGCTTGCAAATCAAACCTCAGGCTATTGATCAAGATCTCTGTCCAAACAATTTACTTCTAGCCGCCCATGAAGCGTGGGATAGTGCTCTAGATTTAGGCAAAGAACACGGCTTTCGAAATGCGCAAGTTACCGTTATTGCCCCAACTGGAACCATTGGTTTAGTCATGGATTGTGATACTACCGGCGTTGAACCAGACTATGCTTTAGTAAAATACAAAAAACTGGCAGGTGGTGGATTTTTTAAAATTGTAAATCAATCTGTACCGAAAGCGTTACAGCGATTAGGATATGCCGAAACTCAGATCAAAGAAATTGTTGCTTACTGTCTCGGGCATGGTACTTTAGTTGGAAGTCCATTCATCAATCAAGAGTCGTTACTTAAGAAAGGATTTACTGCCAAAGCTCTTGATGCAGTAGAAAAAGAATTACGCAATGCCATGGACATTCGCTACGCCTTCAACCGCTGGACGGTAGGGGAAGAATTGTTTACTAAACTAAGCCATGGAAATGCAGATTTGCTCAGTGCGTTAGGATTTTCCGAACCAGAAATTGCTCAAGCTAATTACTATATTTCCGGCACCATGACGCTGGAAGGCGCACCTCATTTACAGGAAGAACATTATCCAGTATTTGATTGCGCAAATAAATGCGGAGCCAAAGGAACACGTTACATTCATCCCTATGGACATTTGAACATGCTGGCAGCAACGCAGCCTTTTATTTGTGGAGCAATTTCCAAAACTATCAACATGCCTCAGGAATGGACGGTTGAACAAATCAAGAAAGCCTACTATGATGCTTGGACCATGATGATTAAAGCTGTAGCTTTATATCGAGATGGATCTAAATTGTCTCAACCTTTGAACACTACTTTAGAACAACATCCGGAATTAAAAAAGATGTTAGAAGAAGCCAAGCAAGCTGCCCCAACTGTTTCCAGGGAAACAATCAAGAAAAAAGTCAAAGTAGGGCCGCATAAGCTAACCTTGTCCGTCGTGCTTGATAACAAGAAGCTCAAAGAGATTGCCTATGACTTTCCGGGACTTTCACCAGCTCAGGACAGTATGATGAACGCTTTGGTTAATTTGATTAACTTAGGCGTGCAAAGTGGCATGGCTCCATCTGCTATTGCTAGTAAAAGTTTACATGTAGAAGGACATCCTTTACTGACAGAATTACGAACCTTCTTGTTGGAGATCGAAGAAGAACAAGAATTAACCAGCGGTGGATTTGCCATGAGTGCTCCGGTTGTAGTAGCTAAAGAAGAAAAGAAGGATGCTAAACAGAAATGCACTTCCTGTGGCGCTTCACAATTGCGACAGAATGGAACTTGTATGTTGTGTGAGATCTGCGGAGAAACTAGCGGTTGCTCGTAAAGAATAGTTAATAATTTTTTTATTTTATCTCCAAAGTTATTTAAAGAAACAGCTGACAGGATTACGAATGTTAGAAAATATTCTTATTCCGGTTGAAGCAGAAAAAAGAATTAATCTTCATGTTTTAGTCTATGATGATTTTATTGCCAATGTTAAAAAAAATTCTTCTGCGCCATCTTTAGATGCTTTCCTAAAAACAGTATTTGACCCGGTTGGAGAATCATTTTATGCTGGATTCCAGATTGGCTTTAACATTCGCTATGTAAGTCAGGAAGAAATCAGGGCTGTAATTAAAAATCCCCCTATAAAAGAAGAACAAAAAGAAAAAATGCGACAGCATTACAAAAAATCTAATGAAGAAAAAAAACTTACATATGATCAGATTTTATATGATTATAGTTTTGCTGACGAAGAAATGCCGCATTTCATTCTCTCTCTTTTAGGGGAAAAGAAAGTAAGCCCAGTTAGCATAGACTTTTTCACAGATATTATGTACATGGGAGAACGTGAACACGCTGGAAGCTCTTCTAAGAAATATTGCTTTGCCGGAATTAATGTTGTTCACGGACTTTCTTACACCATTGTACATGAATTAGGTCATTCTCTGGGAGCAAAACACAGTGAAGATCCAGAATCGGTAATGTATAGAAGCATGATACATGGAAGAAAAAAATATAATTGGGATAAAAATAATAAAGAGATAATTAAAGTAAAACTTCGAGAATTAGGAATTTAACCACCCAAATCTTTTAATATCCCTTTCCATTCTAGTACCATATGTCTCAAGAACAACTCACCATCATCAAAAGTATCATCAAGCGAGATGGCCGAGTCGTTGATTTTGATCTCAAGAAAATTGAGGATGCCATCTTCCAGGCTGCCGAATCTGTTGGTGGAAAGGATCGCAATTTAGCTCATGCCTTAGCTCTCAAACTTCTAGAATCACTGCAGAAAAAATTCAAGGAAAAAACACCTACGGTAGATAATGTCCAAGATCTGGTAGAAAAAACCTTGATTGAAGAAGGACATGCCAGAACTGCCAAAGCCTTTATTCTCTACCGCCACCAAAAAGATCAGGAACGCGAGCGCCGAGCTTTGATCATTGGCCACGAAAATGAAGATGCTAACTTAATTTTTTCTGATGAAGCTTTGAAAGTCTTAGAGCGGCGTTATTTAATTCGCAATCTCGAAGGAAAAGTTATCGAAACACCCAAAGGCATGTTGCAACGAGTAGCCAAAAATATTGCTGCCGCTGACAAATGGTATGGCTCCAGTAAGGAAGATATCAAAAAAACAGAAGAAGAATTCTATACCATTATGGCTGAATTAAAATTCCTGCCTAATTCGCCTACCTTGATGAATGCTGCTACTATCACCCAGCAATTAAGTTCTTGCTTCGTACTTCCGGTAGAAGACAATATCAGTGGCATCTTTGGCGCTTTAAAAGATGCAGCATTAATTCATCAACGTGGCTCCGGCACTGGCTTTTCTTTTTCACGTCTTAGAACGAAAGGAGATTTTGTTCGCTCTAATGCTGGTGTCGCGGCCGGTCCAGTTGCTTTTATGAAAGTCTACGATAAAGCACTGGAAGCAATCAAGCAAGGTGGTATCCGCCCTGGCGCAAACATGGCGGTGTTGCGAGTAGATCATCCTGATATTATCAGATTTATTGAAGCTAAACGCGGTACCGGGAGATTAAAAAATTTCAATCTTTCCGTGGCAGTTACCGATCGTTTCATGAAAGCAGTAGAAGAAGATCGGGAATATTATCTTACTAATCCTAAAACAGAAAAATATGTTGGAAGATTAAAAGCGCGAGATGTCTTTGCTATGATCACCCAGAATGCGTGGAAAACAGGTGATCCTGGACTACTCTTCATCGATGAAATCAACCGCAAACATCCAGGAAAACATTTAGGAGAGATTGAAACCACTAACCAATGTGGTGAAGCTCCTTTATTACCATATGAAGGAATAGTGCTGGGATCATTAAACCTCAACAAATTTATTGATTTTGAAAAGAATGATGTAAACTGGACCGCATTGGAAACTGCTATCCGCAGTGCAGTGCACTTCTTAGATAATGTCATTGATATGAATTCTTATCCTACTAAAAAAATTGAAGAAGAGACTAAACGTACTCGGAAGTTTGGCTTAGGCATGATGGGTTTTGCTGATCTGTTAAGCAAGCTGAAAATAAAATATGATTCTGAACCAGCTCTAGAAATAGCAGACAAATTGATGTCTTTCATTAAAACGCAAGCATATAGCATGTCTTCCGAATTAGCGGAAAAGCGCGGAGTCTGTCCGGCCTGGGAAGGTTCTGATTTTCAAAAAGACGGCATCAAAATGCGTAACATGACTTGTATTTCTGTCTCTCCTACTGGCACGATTAGCATTCTGGCTGACGCTTCTTCTGGCTGTGAACCATTTTTTGCTATTTCTTTCCATAAAGCAGTAATGGGAGATACCAATTTAGTTTACTTGAATAAAACCTTTGAAAAAATTGCCAAAGAACGTGAATTTTATTCTGCAGAATTAATTTCTCGCATTGCCCGAGAAGGTGGTATTCAAAACTGCAAGGACATTCCTAAAGATGTGCGCGATATCTTTGTCATAGCTCAAGATATTGATCCGGAATGGCACATCAAGATGCAATCAACTTTGCAGAAGCATGTCGACAATTCCATTTCCAAAACGATTAATTTTCCTAAAACTGCCTCAATTAAAGATGTGGAGAATGCCTATCAATTAGCTTGGAAAGGAAAATGCAAGGGCATTACTATCTATCGTGATGGCAGTTATGAAGATCAAGTCATCAATATCGGAAATTACGGGGAATAAAAATGAGTGTGTATACAAAAGTAGGTGATAAAGGTACAACGGCCTTCTTTGGCTGCGGGATGATTCAGAAAGACGATCCTAGAATAGAAGCTCTTGGTGCTATCGATGAATTGAATTCTGTTATTGGACTTACCTTGTCTATGGTCAACGATAAAGAACTTGCTGAGGTATTAACGAAAATTCAGCATGATCTATTTCAAGTTGGCGCAGATGTAGCTGGAAGTGCTTTAGAGAAAAAAGCCTTACCGCGCATAACTCCGGTGCATATCAAAGAAGTTGAGGACGCTATTGATCGGATTGAAGAGAAATTAGGGACACCTACTAAATTCATTTTACCAGGCGGAACTCAAACCAGTGCTTTACTGCATTTATGCAGAGCAACTACTCGACGCTCTGAACGAGAGTTGGTTAAGGCCAAAGGCGTGATCGAGATTAATTCCGATCTAATGATCTATGTTAATCGCCTGAGTGATTTCTTCTTTATGCTGGCTCGCCAGGCCAACAATGAGATGGATGTCAAAGACCAGCAAGTGATCTATAAGTATTTTGATGAGAAGAAAGAATAGAAGTGTTATTACCAATTTAATAAAGAAAGAAGTAAATATATTATGAATGCTATCCCTGTAGTAATAAGCATTAACGAAGTAAATTTAACAGCTAATTCAGCATATTTTTTCCCGGGCTGTTCTAACGATTTCACCATTTTAGGACTTGACATTAAAGTCCACATACCCCATCCAAGATAATCAAAATAATCCTTTTTTATTCGCCAGTATCTCAGAGACTTAAAATAAAAGAAATGACTTATAATATCAAATATAAACCCCAAAATTATTCCGAATAACAAAATTAAATCCTTCATAATCAATTAATACATCAATTATATAAATAACTTTGTCAAAAATGGATCTTTCCAAAACACTTATTAATTCTAAAATTCTTCTTCCACTCATTCCCTATGGGAAAAGAGGTGTTTAGGGGTTCCTAAAGTTCCAGGAACTCTTTATATCTAAAAATAATTTTTCTTTACTACCTTCTAAGAATTATAAAATTATTTAAAGCACTTCTCTCGTCAACTTCCCATGATCAAAAAAGAGGCCAGGCTAGAATTAATAGTAGGCACTATGTTTGGCGGGAAAAGTACTGAATTGATCAGAAGAGTAAAGAGATATGAAATTGTAGGCAGAAATGTACAAGTGTTCGGTCCTAGCATCGATACCCGCTATGGCCAAGACAGCATCACTTCTCATGATAAAATGCAGCGGGAAGCTAATTATATCAGCTCCGCACAAGAATTAGAACAACATCTTTCTCCTGATACTCAAGTGATCGGCATTGATGAAGTACAATTCTTTGACAGCTCCATTATTGAAACCTGTGAAAAGTACGCAAACCAAGGAAAGATTGTCATTGCTGCCGGCTTGTTAAAAGATTTTCGTGATGAATACTTTCCCTTCAAAGGTGGAAAGAAAAATATGAGCGACCTGCTTAGAGTAGCTGATACCACCACCCTCTTAACCGCCATCTGCGATGCTAAGAATGGAAGCGGCGAGATTTGCGGCAGTGACGCTACCAGAGTGCAGCGCTATATCAATGGCGAAGTTGCTCCCCACGATTCACCAGTAGTCTTAGTCGGCGGAAAGCAAGATTATGCCCCTCGATGCCGACAGCATTATCAATTTTACAATAATCAAAGAGAATAAAATGATATCTGATGATAAATTCAAAAAAATCATGAACCTTATATTTAATTTTTCCATGATTATGGGTGGAGTAATGATGAGTAGCATGGGACAAGCCCTCGGTGCCATGGCCCAAGCCATGTCCGAAGGAATTGAAGAGACCATGGCAGAAATAGCTGATCCAAAAGGAAAAAAAGCGATCAAGAAAAAATTACCTGCCAAAGAAGAGATTTCCGCTAACATCCGGAAAATGACCAAAGATATCCCACAGCAGATGCAAGCACTCCGTCCCCAGCTGGAAGCAAACAAAGATAAGATTAAGAAAGTGCTTACAGAAAAATTTTGCGATCAAGGGTTAAAAATAAATTCCAAGTACAAATTCAAATTCGACCAACAGCTGAGCGGAGAAGAAACTGCTAATTATTTCACTCTCGCTCTGCAAAACGATCCGGAATTCTCAAAAATGTTCCAAGAGCTAGCGGCCTGGATGGAAACAGCGCCTCAGGAATTAAAGAGTGTGATGGGACAGAATTGAATAAAAAGTTACTTTCCACTACAACAATCAATATATAAGTCAAATCCATAAATTCACTATGCTTCTCCAGCAGTTACATTTACAGAACATCCGCTCCTATCTAGACGAAACCATTGACTTCCCCGAAGGAACCACTTTATTATCAGGCGACATCGGCTCTGGAAAATCTACTATCTTGTTAGCCATTGAATTCGCCCTCTTCGGATCTTCCCGACCAGAATTACCTGCAGAATCTCTCCTACGAAAAGGAGCAGCTAAAGGTACGGTAGAACTTACCTTCAGTATCAACAATCAAAAAGTTACCATTCACCGCGTTCTCAAAAAAGAGAAAGATCTTATCAAGCAGATGCCTGGCTATATTATCAGCAACAACACCAAAAAAGAGCTTATGCCGGTCGAATTAAAAGCAGAAATTCTCAATCTCTTAGGCTACCCGGAAGATTTGCTCAGCAAAAATAAAAATTATATTTTCCGCTACACTATCTACACTCCTCAAGAAGAGATGAAACTTATTTTGCAAGACAGCAGCGAAATCCGTTTAGACGTACTGCGAAAAATATTTAACATTGACAAATACAAAATCATCCGCGAAAATATGCAGATCCATCTCAAAAAGATGCGCATGGACCTGGCCATTCTTTCTGCTAAGATAGAGCCCATCGCCGAGTATACTCTTCTCCTTGAACAGCGTGGCCAAGAACAACAGAAAATAGCTCAGTCTTTGCAAGAAGTCACCCCCATAGCTAGAGATATACAAGAACAGCGCAAACTCCAGCAGCAGGAACTAGAAAAGCTGGAACAGCAACAGCAAGAATATCGTCGCTTGCAGCAAGAACTTACTTCCTCCTTGCTCTTAGAAAATGAAATAAATAGCAGCTTGCAACAAATAGATCTCAAAAAAGAACTACTTAGCAAAAAAATAGCAGAATTGTCCGTTCCCCAGGATATCGAGATCAGCTCTGCCCAAGCCTTGCTTGAATTACGCCAGGAAGAAAAGAAGAGAGAACAACTGCTTAAAGAAAAAAATGAGCTGGAAGGAAAAACCAGAAATATTCAAAACATGATCATCATAACCCAAGAGGAAATTACCAGAACCGCTAAAGAACTCCCCTTCATTTCTGAATTCGAAAAAAAGAAGGACGAATTATTACAGCAAATATCTGCCAAAAAGGAATTGTTGGAAAAAAAGATTGAAATTGATCAACTGCTTGAAAAGAGTGTAGGATTATTAGTTAAAAACAAAACTCTGCTGGAACAATCTGCAGAAATAGAACAAAAAATACAAAACTTAGAAAATTGTCCAACCTGCCTGCAGGAAGTATCTGCTGAGCACAAGCATAAAATCATTTCCCAGGAGCAGACTAAGAACATCAAGGCTCTGATTATTCTAAAGGAACTGGAACAAAAGAAACAAGAAATCATGAGCCAGAAAGAAATGTTGGAAAAAAAAATCTTGGAAATTTTTGCTAAAGAAAACCAGTTAGCCAAAATAACTGCAGAATTACAGCAGCTCAAAAAGAAAGAGGAATGGATTACTGAGAAGAAAGAACAGATACGTAAATTAGTACAAGAAAACAATGCTTTTATGCTCCAACGACAAAAATTAGGGTATGCACAAAAGGTAGAAGAAATTTCCTTACTCATTACCGAAAAACAAAAGCTCTACCAAGCTTTGGCTCACAAAGAAATTCTCGATAAAAATCTACATGAACTGAATCTCGAAAAAGAAGAAAAAAACCGCAAGAAAGAACAGTTGCAACAACAGAAAGAAAAGTTACAAGCACTGTTTGCAGAAAAGAAAGATAGCGCTGCCCAGATCATTACCCAAAAACAAAAAGTGATGCAACTCGTAGAACAAGAGCAGGAAGTAGCAGTCAAAATCGCTCAACTGCAGACCCAGCTGGAAAGTATCAAAAGACATCTCCAAGAGATTGAAGAACGAGTCAACTTGCTTAAGAAAGAAAAAGAAAAAATGCTCAGAATGCAAGAGCTATACCACTGGCTGGAAGAACATCTTCTCCCTTTGACCTATACTATCGAAAAGCAAATGATGATTAATCTCCACCATCATTTCGATCAGCTCTTCCAGGAATGGTTCTCCATCTTAATCGAAGATTTGAACACCTTTTCACGCTTGGATGATTCCTTCGCTCCGGTAATTATGCAGAACGGCTACGAAGTATCTTTTCATGACTTAAGCGGGGGGGAAAAAACTTCTGCGGCCTTAGCTTATCGTTTAGCCCTCAACAAAGTAATTAATACTCTCATGCATACTATTAATACCAAAGACTTACTGATTTTAGATGAACCTACCGACGGTTTTAGCTCCGAGCAGCTAGATAAAGTTCGAGATGTACTAGACAAACTCCAATCCCGGCAGACTATTATCGTGTCTCATGAAACAAAAATAGAAAGCTTCGTCGACCGCGTGATCAGAATCAGTAAAGAAAATCATGTCAGTGTCGTGATGCAATAAAATTATTCTTTTTTCTTATTATCATGTCGAGAATGTAATCGCTGTACCACTATATCTAAAGATTCTATTCCATTTTGAGGAGTATAAATAAATTCTTTCCCTTCTTGACCAAGATAGCGTCTGGCTGCACGTACCTGATCTGCTGCTTTACGTAAACTATTGCGTTCATTACTACCCTTAACTTCATAAATGTCGAAAAGATCATACCCTATTGCCAGAACATCTATTTCTCCAATCGTTTTAGTAGCAGTACCATAAGGTACTTCGGTCAGAACAATATAATATCTCCCGGAAGAACGAAGCTGAAGCTCCAGAGTTCTAACCAATTGGTCATGGCTTTTTTCTTTACTCATTATAATCCTTAACTCATTTTAACAAAATCATTAATAGCCTTATTCCAACACTGCCTTCAATGAAGCAATGCCCACTTCTATTTGCCCATCCGTTGGTTCTTTAGTAGTAATTCTCTGCAGCCATAATCCTGGTGCAGTAATTATCTTCACAAAAAAGTTCTTTTCATACTTGCCGCTTAACTTAATCAGCTCATATCCAATACCGGAAATGATCGGCAGTAAGATAACTCTTCCACCTAATTTAATCCACCAGGCTCCTGATAAAAAACTAAAAGTGATGATAGAAAGTAACAAAATCAAAAACAGAAATGAGGTTCCGCAACGCGGATGGAATCGAGAAAAACCTCGCACATTTTCTACCGTTAAATCTTTTTTATGTTCATGACAGTAAATTGTTTTATGCTCCGCTCCATGATATTGAAACAAAGTTTTTACTTCATTCATATGTGAAATAAGAAGTAAATATCCTAAGAATAAACCCGCTCGGAAAAGCCCGTCAAAAACATTAAACCATACTCCATCACCATGCAGCCAATGAGCAGCAAAAAATGGAAGCCCCACAAATAAAACTAATGCAGCTACAAAAGACAGCGCAACTGTAAGAATAATTTCTTTCTTGTCAAGTTTTTCTTCCTTGCCCAGATTTTGATTGCTACTCCAAGTCAAGGCACGTATCCCATCATATAAAGCATATCCTAATCCCACCACACCTCGTAAAAAGAAGATATTAAACCATACCGGAAATTTACTGCTTTTTTCCTTGAGAATTTTAACTTTACCATTAGGCAATCTGACCGCAACTGCATACTTCTCTTTATTACGCATCATCACTCCTTCAATAACTGCCTGCCCCCCGACTTCCATAGTATTGTCAGAGCTAGAATCTATTTAAATCTTATCTGCAGAATTAGAAGATTTTCCCTTTTTTTTCTAAATTCTATTTTCTTTCCTATTCCGCTTGGTATCCCAGCACCAAAGATCTGCTCCATGCAGAAATACGGAAATACTCACTAAAAATAAACCCAGATCACGAATAGCTACATCGTTATATCCAAGCGAGAAAGCGATGCTCAGCAAATGCAATCCTAAAAGCAAGGCACTAACGCGAGTAAACAATCCCACTAATAACAACAATCCTAAAACCGTTTCTAACAGTCCATTAAAAAATATAATCATGGCGGGAGTGAGGTGTAAAAGCATAATTATACTGTGAAAATAATGGCCAAATCCTGCAGCATCTTGGATAACCCAGCTCGGCAAGTAACCCATAAAATCTTTTGGTACTAACAATTGATTAATTCCAAACCAGAGAAAGACTAAAGCTATGGAAATACGTACTACAATTGGAGTGTATGGTTTTGCTTTAACAAAAAAAGAAGAAAATAAAGAAAAACGAGCCATGGTCAGTCTCGGTTTATTCTACTACTAATTGGCCGCGCATGCTTTTATGTCCTGAACCGCAAGGCACGTTGCAGAAGTAATCAAAGGTTCCTGCTTCTTTAGCAACAAATTCCAAGACTTCTTGTTCACCAGGAGAAACTTTTCCGGTTGATAAACCTAAGCCAGGAATCATAATCCCATGTGTCCCATTACTGCTGGTCACTACTAAACGAACATGATCACCTTTCTTAATACTTACTTTATCTTGATTGAAGCCAAAGTCAAACATATCAATATGCACTTCTTTTACTAGTCCAGCATCGGGAACGCTTCCGTCGCTATTTCCAGTTTCAGTAGGAGTAACGCTACTACCTGTATCTCCAGTTCCTACTCCTGGCTCTGGATTTCCTGCTTGAGGTTTGGAGCTAGAAGAACAACCAACCATAAAAATAGAAAGTACTAGTACTGAAAGCATTATTAAAAATATTTTTTTCATATTAATCCCTCCTTATTTAATTTAATGAAATGATTTTGTTTAATAAGTTTATGCAATAATTTCATCTGCTTTAAACACGTTTCTGCAGCGTATGCAATTTGCGCCGCCACCATAAACTTACCAAAACTACCACAATGACCGCAACCACTACTATTTTAGTGGTAGTCGTTCCCCTGCCATTAGTTCCTACTTGCAGCACTGCTTTGTTTTGCACTTCCCCGGTTAGGGTAGTAAATCGTGCTGCAAGTTCATAATCTCCTTCTTGAGGAAAATAGGTTGTAAATGAATATGCGCCCGTCGGTTCAGGATATAATTTTGCGATAAACACTCCTTCTTGCTGCGGATTAGTAATTCGTACCCATAGAGAAGAAGTTTCCACTACCTTTTCCCCAGCTTCAGTTAAGCTTATCAAAAAAACAGTCGGTTTGCCAGCTACAATATTTTCTGCATCATAACCAATATCTACAGTATAATTACCGGTAGGAATATCTTGACCGCCTTCTAAATGAGCCAAGGCTGCCGATGAAAATACAATCATTAGTAAAAATACTACAGAAAATAATCTAAATAATCTAAATTGAGTGAACATGAAAGCTAAAATTGCTGATGGTTTTTAATGGTTATGGATGTTCCGTCTCTCAGAAAAACTTTCCCAACCCCGTCTGTGAACTTTCCTTAAACACTTCCTCTTCCTTATAGCCTAACACTGCAAAGATGCTCGCCACTGCCGGAATCAATTGATGATCAACATAATATTCTGCATCATATTCTCCATCTTTAACTTCTGTAGGGATTTTTGCTTTTTCTCCTATGGATCCTTTCCCTTTTACAACCACAAAAGAGATAATTGTTCCTGCTTCAACAGATTCACCTTTCGCCTGCATTTCCTGTGCGACTTTCACATGAGGGGAAAAGGAAGAGTAACTGGATAATTCACGAGTAATTTGAGTTTTTAAAATTAATTTCTCTAGTGCAACCTTTCCGCTGCGCAGCTCTTTAATGGTGTCTTTCACATAACGTAATCCTTCTTCTACTTTTTCTTGCAGTACTAATCCTAATACTTTCTCCTGCACTTCTTTCGATAATATCGACCAATTTCGTCTTACCGTTTCAAAACCAGTAATTTTCAAACTTCCATCTTTTCGCAGTAAGGCATACTTTTTTTTCGCACCTACTAATTGCTGGTCACGTCCTTTTAATCCCACAAATATTCCTCGAGGGTAATGTCCTTCTAAATCCAATTCCATTTGCCCTGGTAGAGTTTCATTAATTTCTTCCATGAACTTCATCGCTTCTTCTATCTTTTTTCCTTCTAAGAGTAAAAAGCAGGAATCAGTATCCGCATAAATCACTTTAAATCCTTTTTTTTGCGCTTCCGCAATAGTAGTCGCGATATAGTTTCGAGCGTACGCAGTGGTAGAAGCAGCGCATTCTAAACAATACCAGCGTGCCGCATAAAATCCTAAATATCCATAAAAAGAATTAGCCAAAATTTTCAAAGAAAAAGATCGTGCTTCTAACAAACTAGTATCTTCCTTCCTGGCCTTAGCCTGTTTAATCTCTTTCTTGATCTCCCCTCGCCGAGAAACTAATTCTTCTAATATGCTTGGCAAAAATTTCTTTTCTCGAGAACAGAACCAATATTCCTCCTTTCCTGGAACATGAACTTCTGCCTTATCCGCACAACAAGAGCATTTCAATCCTTCCGGTCCAATATTATGTGCAGAAATAATCGTTGGGTAGAGTGACCTAAAATCAAACACCACTATATCTTTATACAATCCCGGAACCGGTTCAAACACAAACGCTCCTTGAATAGACTCATCCATCCGTCGAGAAATCTCAGCATTTTCCGGCTTGTTGGGAGCAACTACTTTAAATTCCATCGCTCGCTTCATAATGTAACTTTCCACTAGTTTACTAAAACGCATTCTGATTACATCATAGGTTGGCAGTCCGACTATGGAAGTAAATTCCATCATGTCTGGCAGTAATTTTTCACAGAGTTTGTACGCTAAAAAACTATCTTGAAGATTATAAGCACAGAATTCTGCTAACTTTTCCGAGCCATTTTCCCAATTGTGACCATCATCCCAAACCCAAGATAGTTTTTCCAACTCTACTTGATGTTTCTTATGACCGAGCAATTCCCGTGAAACTGCATCCAAAGAATAAGTCTCCACATCCAGATCCTTACCAAAGATGTTGCGGATAAATTTTAACATATCCAGGTGCAGATATCCTTTGATTTTACTTTCCTTGTCCCCAAAGCCACCTTGATTTACAATAATAGTAGAATAATCTACCCCCAAGTCGAAGCGAATCTTATATTTTTCTGCTCGTGCCTGAACATAGGGAAAATCAAATCCATCCGTAAAATAACCGGTAAGTATCTCCGGATTATATTCTAAAATTACTTCCTTCATCCGTTGCAGCAATGTTGCTTCATCAGCCACAATCTCCACATACTCGGGAAGAGCAGCATTTTTCCAGGTAATTACTTTTCGGAATTCCTCTTCTTTTCCATTTTTATCCTTTCTTACCCCATAAAGAGCTACCATCAGAATAGGATTATTTCGAGAATCAATTTCCCGTTTCACTGCATAGGTTTCCAGGTCAATGGCCAGAATGCGCCAATCGGCAAATGGCAGAATTTCCTGACTTTGTTGCCCAACACTTTCCGCTATAAAGACGGGAACGCGCATCCATTGATTCTGCACAAAATTACCAACGGCCGTAACTTGCCTCATCGGAATAATATTATGATCACGCAAATAACGATGTACATACAAGATATCCCTTTCATAACAGTTAATTCCCCAAGTTTGAATTTCTTTAGCCAATAACGGTACTGCTTTAGGATAATTAGCATACAGTTTATAGAATTCCTGTTTCTTGCCTAGTAATTCTCCTTCTGTTAATTCTACCTTAATAACACGAGCCGGTTCTATACCTGCTTTCAACGACATTTTCACTACTTTTTCCTCAAACTTCAGTCGATCCAAACCGGAAGCAGCAGCATAAAAGAATGGTTGATAATGATGTTTTACTGCAACTTTTTGTCCTTCTTTAGTGCGGCCGTAGAAATAGAAAAAAGTCTTTCCTTCCTCTATTTTGTACTCAAAATCATAAGGATAAAATTGCAGCTCCATCCTCTCTTTAGAATGAAGTTTTTATATAAAATTATAGGTATAAAAATTATAGAAAGGAAATACCTCCCAATCTCATCAAACTATTAACGATGAATGGTCCTATAGGTAATATCTCTCAATCCTTTTTCATCTAAAAGAGTAATATCAAAAGGGTAAAGTGAATTGGGATTGGCAACAACTCGATAGGTCCACAAGACATCCTCAGCGGCAATGATCTGTCTTCCCGGAGCCCAGTCAGCAATTTTATTTGCTAAATTATCTGCCTTTTCTCCACCTGCAGCCGTGGAACAGGAATTTAAAAAAATAACCGCCGTAGGAGCAAGCTGCCGAAAATGTTTTCCTAATTCAGTATCAGTTGTATCAAGAAATAATATTTCATCCTGCTCAGAAGAAGAAGCAACGCTGGGCAACCATTTTTTATTAAAGGTCAAATTTTTATCAGTGCCATGGCCAGCCAGCATCACCAATTCATAAGTCTGAGCATCCAGAGCGTCGTAAAGCATAGATTCTTGATAAGCCACTACTATCTTTAGGTCGTATTTCTCCTGCATCGTTTTAAAGAAAGAAATAGCATACTGCACTCTAAAAGCACCATAATTTTTTTCAAATAAATCTCCATCATAGACCGGGTACTCAAATAAAGCATTTGGTTTGGCCGTATCCACAAATGTTGTAGCTTCCTGAAAATTTAAATCCAAAGCATAGAGCTGAGCCAGTTGGCTTCCTGAAAAAGGATAACCTTCGCCATTGGTTGCTACCACAAATTTTTTGGCATAATCAATTGTTCCACCGACACTCTTAAAGGCAATGATATCATATCCACTAAAAAAAGGCTTGCCGTGAAGATCTTTCATGGAAGCTAATTCCTTTGCATACTCAAGCTCGCCTCTATACTGTTGAAAAGCTTTAATTTGATCATGATCTTGATCACAACTAAAAAGAGTTTTTCCTTCACTGTCTTCAAGACTGGCCAGGGCCATGGCTTGAGGAGTATCATTAACACACAAATAAGGAATTTGCACCACAATTTGGGGCTGATTATGAACCCAAGAGTTTGAAGATTCAGTTTTTTCTTTCTTATTTACTTCCTCAAGAGTTAGAAGAGACAAACCACCCAACACGGAAGCAACCACAATTTGAGTCAAGCTCTTTTGTGACCGGAACATAATTATGGAATTCTCCGTACTGATTTTAGCAGATAATTATCGCCCTTCTCTTTTTCTTCGATTTTTACTTCCTTCTTTTCTTTCTCCTGGGGCAATTCTTTTTTCTTAGGAGCAGTAAAATCTCCCAATTTCTGAATCTCTTCCAGCAATTGGTGCGCAGTTATATCTAAATCATCTTCATTCATTTCTTTAGGCGGCCATTGTAAATTAAGACCATCCGTTTCCTTTCGAGGAATTACTTCCAGAGCAAAATGCGGTACGCGTTGCCCTGCCCCTAGACCATTTTGAATGATAATATTCGTTCCTTCTGCTTGAAAAACCTCAAACACCGCCCGGCTCGCTTTGTCCGCGGTAACCAGACACTTGGTTAAAATTTCATCAGGTACTTGTTCCATGATTGTAAAATGTTGTCTCGGAAATACGGTAATCTGTCCGGGGGTAAATACCATATCCTTGGCCACTATCACCATAAATTCATCCTGGTGTAAAATCTGGCTTTTACTTTTTCCAGCTATTATATCGCAGTATTCACATTCCATGGTTTACCTAAAGAGCTTAGCAATGTCATCCAGACTGGCTTTCTCATCACTTTTAGTTACTTTGATTTCCTTAGTCTCTTTAACTTTGATTTCAGCTTTTGTTGTTTCTGCTTTTGTTTTAGTTTTTGTTCTTAGTACAGCGGAAGCTGGTTTCACTGATTTTATTGGTTTCACCAAAGGTATCTTCCTGCCGCTGACACAGGTACAAGGTTTCCGACCTGATTTTTCTGCTTCTTCTTTTGAGAGGGTAATTTTATTTTCAAGAGGGATATTTTGAGCAAAGGCACATTTTTCTTTATGGTAGCGTTTAGCTGCTCCGCTAGTTATGAATAACTCTTCTGCTTTAATTTCTTCTTTTGCTATCGCTAGCATTACTCCTGGCTTTTCTAATGTTTTTTCTATCGGTCTTTCTATCTGCTGAACTGGGTTTGGATTTCCTAATAATTCTAATAATTTTTTTTCTATAGCCGCTTTTACTTTCAGAGCCATGGCTTCTCCTACTAAACGCTCTTCTGCTTTCAAAATTCCATCATTGCCTCGGCGTGGAAAGAGATGGACCATAAAATGCTGCGCTCGCTGTCCGGCCGCGGCGCCGTTAGCAATAAAAACGGTAGTTCCATCGGCACGTAATACTTTCAACAATACTTGCGATAAATGCTTGGAGACCATGGCTAAATGCCCCAGAACTTTCTCCGGTACTTGCGGCATAATCGCAAAATGCTCTTTAGGTAGCAAAAGTAAATGACCTTTCGCAGCTGGATTGATATCTAAAATAGCTAGACAAACCGCATCTTCGTAGACTTTTTTAGAAGGGATTTTTGCACTGATAATTTGACAGAAAATGCACTGCTGCCGCTGTAATTCTTGCAGCTGCTCAGGAGTCATACTCTTCACCTTTTCTTCCCATTCCCGGCGCTGTTCTTCCGTCAGTTGCGACATCATGGTTACCAGGGAAATTTTGTTTATAAAGATTCTGGCCTTTTTTCGCAATAATTCTTCAATAATGCATATAAGAAAACTATAAATACCTCAATTACTCTACTTTAATATGCCCTTACTTCAGGTGCCAGAGATTAAATTACGGGTCATGTCGTTAAACATGCAGTATGGTGCCGGCCCGGAAGTTCGTGATCACAAAGCGCTCATTCCTTTTTCTCAAAAAGAACAAGATCACCATTTAAACGCTATCGTTGATCTGATCGATGAAGTAAATCCTCATATTGTTAATTTGCAGGAAGTAGATAAAAATTCTTCTCGAACTCATTTTACAGACCAGCTTATGGAAATAGTCAATAGGTTAGCAAAAAAACAAGATGGTCGAGAAAATCCTTATCATTTTGAGTTTGGCAGTTGCATGGATTTTGACCAGAATAGAAATAGTAAATTTTGGGAAAAGGTGCGACATCATTATAGTCAAGAAAAATCTGAATGGATTTTCAAAAAATTGGAAATTCCAACCGGGATGCTTCCGGCCGAGCCAGTTAAAATTCACTTTGGTAATGCTATTCTCTCTCGATATCCATTAAGAGAAAAACATCACTCCTTCTTTACCCCTCCATATTGGGATCCTTGGATGAGTTTCAATATTGTGCGCAGGAAAGATGAACGGAAAAGTCTTTTAGTTTGTCGAGTCAATTACTGCCCAGAAATCGCTGAAAAAGTTCCGCTTTTTATCTACAATACCCACCTAGAATATAACCATAAAAAAAATCGAATCGCTCAATCAAAAATACTCTATGGCCAACTTAGCAAACGAGAACATTCGTATAAAATTCTAGCCGGAGATTTTAACGCTGAACCACTGGGCGAAAATTATGATCTTGAATCTGGAGCGAAAGATGAATCTTTAGAAAGATTATTGCGACATCCAGAACTAAAGTATTGGAAAAATATTGCCCCTATTTATTCTGGTCGCCGGATACCCAACTATGCCTTTGCTACCTACCCCTCTTTGCAGCCGGAAAGAATTATTGACACCATTATGGCCCCCCGTTTTGCCGAAATTACTAATTATTTTGTCCATCCTACTCACGTGTCTGACCATCTCGCGGTCATCGCTGATATTACTCTTAGACACGATCTAGTTCCGGAAAGCGCTCTCAAGCAATTGCTTAATCCTTGGGTAGAAAACTCTTAATATCTCAACAATTCTAATCAGATAAATATTCTTTCACGTTTCTAAAAATTACCTTGACAAATTTATTAAAATCTAAACCGCGCTCTTTCATTTCAAATAAAGCTAACTTTACATGGGTGCTTCCTTTGGGCAAACGAAAACCAGCTTGTGCACTCAGATAATCCAGCTGCTGCAATGCTGCTGCTCTGGCCAAGACCGATGCTGCCGCCACTTCCGCATACTTAGACTCTGCTCTCTCAATCTGAATATCTCCTACCGTACAACCAGGATATTTATCAACCACATGCTTTCCCGGGAATAAATAATCGGCACATTCTTTATGCAACTTGTTCAGCAATTTTGTAACTTCCGGCTGGGCATTATACTCGACCGGCAGAATACTTTTCACTTCACAGGGAACCAGATGTTTAATTTTTTCCGCCATCTGCAAGACTTCCTGATCCGCTAAAGTTTTACTGTCAGCCACTCCAAGCTCTATCAATTTTCGGCGCAATTCATCATTTGCCTTTACCCCTGCCACTACCAAGCCCCCAAACGTATCTCCTTTCAAAGATTCATCCGTGCCAATAATCCAGCCTTGTTCCTTGCGAAATATCTCTGCTGCAACCCGTTCTCCAATTCCTTTTTTTTCAAATTCCTTGGCCGCCTTTTCTACCGCTTCCGGTTTACCTTGTAACAGCAATTTTCCGGAAGAATATAAGATAAAAGAAACCTCCCCTTTTCTCAGACGTAACTCTTCATGCACGGTTTTAGGCTCTTCCCAAGAAAAATCTTTAAGCTTTAAGAGCTGTTCTTTAGTAACATTCTGAAAGACCACCATCCTCTAACAGAAGTACTTAGAATTAATAAACATTGCTTAGGGATAGAGGTATAGGATTGGTACAGAATTGCTCCAAAATCCTTTTAAATATCCTAATTAATTCAATTTTATGACTCATTTTTTGAAGCAATTTTTCACTAATTTTAAAGAAATCGGAGCGCTTAAACCGGCTTCTTCCCAGCTAGCAGAAGCTATGGCTAACTCCAGCTTTTTAAAATCAGCAAAATGTGTGGTGGAACTCGGACCGGGAACAGGCACCATCACCGAAAAAATCATTAGCAAGATTTCTCCCCGCTGCACTTTTTTTGCGTTGGAAATTAATCCAAAATTAACTAATGTAACGAAAGAAAAATGTCCTACTGCTACGGTGTACTCTGACTCCGCTCTTAATATAAAAAAATACTTAAAAAAACATAAAGTCCAACATTGTGATACTATTATCTCCTCTCTGCCTTGGACTTTTATTGATAAAGAAACCCAGCAGCAATTACTAGATTCACTATTTCAATCACTTTCTCCGGGAGGGCGGATGAGCACTTATTTTCATATGATTACCCCATTCCCTCTGGCAGGGAGAAGAGTTAAAAGGTTTTTACATCAAAAATTTTCAAAAGTTAATAAAAAAATTGTCTGGAGAAACTTTCCACCAGCTATAGTTTATGAATGCCAGAAATGAGATGAAAATCTCATAACAAATAATAACATTACATTCTTTAATGCATTTTTAATTAAAACTTCACTGCAGGTGCATTTTCCGCACCAGACTTTGCTTCAAAGAAAGCTCGCTTTTCAAATCCAAACATCCTAGCTACAATTACCCCTGGAAAGACCATTTGTTTTTGATTATAAGCACCAACAGCCTCATTGTAACGCTGCCGCTCTACATTGATTCTATTTTCTGTTCCTGCCAATTCATCTTGTAGGGCTAAAAAGTTTTGATTGCTCTTCAGCTCAGGATAATTTTCCACGGTTACTAATAATTTTGAAAGTGTGCTTTCCAATTGATTGGCCGCCACAACTTTTTGTTCCGGAGTAGCGGCAGACTGCCATTTGCTCCTGGCTTCAGTTACCGCCAGATAGGTTTCTTTTTCAAAGTTTTTTACTCCTTTTACAGTCTCAACTAAATTAGGAATCAAATCTGCTCTTCTTTGATAGACACTTTGCACTTGACCCCAAGAGGTATCAACCGCAACTTGTGAACGCACTAAGCTATTATAGGTTAGAATAAACCATAACAGTAATACTACTACCACAGTAACAGGAACAATCCATTTCCAATGTTGTGCAAACCAACTTTTATTCATATTTTTTTTCATATCTATCTACACCGAGATAAACAATTTCTATTTATATAACTTACCATCCACCGCTTGCCCCGCCGCCGCCGCTGCCGCCTCCACCGAAACCGCCAAAACCGCCACTTCTACCCCCACCGCCAAATCCTCCAAAACCTCGGAAACCACTTCCACCCCTACCTCTTTCTTTTTTTATCTGTCTACGGGTAAAAGTGAGAATGAAATTGATAACAAAGAAATTAAACCCTAAAGCCCAGTTATAAACATAGAACAGAACTACTGCAAAGACCACCAATACTGCCAGCATCCATAAGAACGGTCGAGTAGGAGGTCTCAATGAAGATGATACTTTTTTGATTTCAGCAGGAGACAAAGTTTTATTATAAAATGATTCAATCCAGTGGCAAAAAAACATATAGAGTATGGAGAAAACCGCAAACAAAAACAAAGCAAAGAAAATCATTCCTACTTCTTTGAGTTCATTTATCTCTGACCCGGAATCAGAATATGTAGAAATAACGCTGGAATCATTCGCAATTACTTTTTGGACATCGGTAACTGCATCATAAATTCCCTGGCCATATTCCCCAGCCCGAAAATTATCTACAAAGTTTGCTCTGCCAATTCTGCCGGCCATGGCATCTGTAAGCACCGGCTCCAAACCATAACCAACCTCGATCCGCCAGGCATGATCTTCCACTGCAACGACCATTAGCAAGCCATTATTGACATCCTTCTGGCCTACTCCCCAATCATGAAAGGTTTCCACCGCAAATTGGTCAATATCGCCCCCATCAAGACTAGGTACAGTAAGCACAGCAATTTCTACCGTACTATTTTGTTCAATTTGTGCAGCGAGGGCATTGATTTGTGCTTCAGTGTTATCATCAATAATTCCGGCATAATCAGAAACATAATTAATGGGTGTATATGATGCAGCTAAAATAGTGGGAAGAATCAACAGAGAAATCAGAAAAGCAATCAGGACAGATCTTACTTTCATGATCATCATTTAGCTAATTTATTCAATTCTGACTGGACTATCGCCGGCATAACAATCCACACTAAAACATATGCGATAAACCACAGCACAGCATTGTTGTCCTTCTTAACTTTGTGAGAAAAACCTTCGCAATATTTGTAAGCCCAATATAAATTAGCAATAGGAATAATCAACAACCATCCCGTTGGTATTTCTGCTCCTAAACGATTCATTTCATTTTTAGTAGAAACTTCCCAATAAATGCCATAAATGCCAAAGGTAAGGATAGTAAATAAATATACCAAGAATATATTTCTGTGTTTAATGTTTTTAGTTTTTAACATTTTAGTTGTTGCCATTCTTCTGGTATAACTTTTAATCTTATTAAACTTTCGTAAATCCTTCTTTCTTAAAATTCTCCCAATTTTTTCTGCTGGGCGCTTGCTTCCATATTTTTATACGACTTCCAGCTTTTCCGAAACAAGTGAGTATGCGTCTTGTAATGCTTTTTCAAGAATTCTTGCGTCTTAGGATCGCTCATATATCCTGAGCCAAAATCAATTCCTATCTCTTTTTTTAGATGTTCAATCTGCCGATCGCGGATCACCTTCGCAATCACGGAAGCTGCAGAAGCTACAATATAATTTACATCTGCTTTATGTTCCACAATTAAGGTTGCTTTCTCGCGCACTGCTTTGCTTAATTGAGAAGCAAAATATTCCTTGTACGCTTTAATGTTGGGACTGGGACAATCCACAATAATAGTATCTGGATCAAGCTCTGAAATCATTCGAGCAGAGGTGTCTGCTTCCAACCAGTTGAGATTTGAGTTTCCTCCATCAACTGAAAGATCAATAGCATCCGGTTCAATCAGCTCAATGCGAAAATCTTCTACTACCTCGCGGATGCGTTCAAATAGTTCTTCCCTAACTTCTGCACTTAGTTGTTTACTATCCTTCACTCCTAACCATTCTAGCTTCTTGGTGTTTTCTTCTTTTACTGCCAAAGCTACCATCACCAAAGGGCCGAGAACTGGACCTCTACCGGCTTCATCAAGTCCAACGATAATATTATTTGCAGACATATTATTTGTATTTGTAGACAAAAAATCATCCAAAATCAAGCCAAGGGAACAATGCTTATTCCATATTGCTTCAGCAAATCAGCATTACCTTTTATAAAACTTCCACGAACATACAGAACTTCGCATTTTTTAAAAACCTGACCGCGCCAGGATTTCCAATCCGATCCCCATCGCTGCTTATCTCCTTCAGAAACCGACATGAACAGCAGGTTAGCCATGCGATAATGGAAGCCTAGTTCTCCTTGCGCCGTTCCTGGTAAATAGGGCAAGTTTAGCAAAGGCGAAACTTCCATCTTTTTCTTTTGCTCAGAAAGATCATCAACATAAAAAAAATAATTTGGCTGACTACCGTCACCAACTTCAGCATAAGCTGCAGCTTGTGCTTCCAGTTCTACTTTGGGCATAGAAACAAATTCATCCAATACTTTTGGGTCAAGTAGAAATCGGGAGGTCATCGTCTTATTTAGGGAAATGTATTCCATTATTCTTAAAAGCTTCCGCATCACCTTTGAGAAATTCTCCATGAACATACAGGGCAGCAAATGAATCCATGCGCGGTTGATCCCCGGTAGGAAGCGAATTCCAACCATCATTGGATGAAACTAAAAAAACAGTCGCTCGTGAATACAACAATCTTCTAGAGCCCAGATAAAGCCGTTCAGATTTATGATCTAATTCAGTCAAAGCGCTAGGCAATAATAATTGCCCTTCTTGGTAAAATACATATTCAGGAAAATGCCCAAAACGCATATACCCTGCCCCTTTCGCTTCAATCTCTACATCTGGTGCAGAGTCAGAAACACAATCATCAAGTACTCGTGGATCAAGTAAAAATGTGGTAGTCATTTTTCACCTTTGAGGAGTATGCCATATTCTTTAAATTTCTCCGCATCTCCCTTGAAAAATTTTCCATAAGCATGCAAAACTTCATACACCTGCATCCTATCTCTCTTCGCTTTAGGAATGGAAGCAAATCCATCGTTAGTGGGAAGAAAAAAGAGTGCTGCTTTTGCATATACTAACAAAGGATATCCAAACATCTCTTCTTGTCGAGGGTTCAAATCTAAAGATTTACCCGCCAACAGAATTTGAGTAATTGATGTATCAGCTTTTTGGAAAATGTTATATTTCGGTAGATTGGCATCAATAAATCCTATTCCCTCTGCTTCTATTTCTATGTACAGTGGAGAACCTCTAAAACGATCATCAAGTGCTTTTATATCAATGAGGAAGGTGGACATTTTATTCCGATGACCCAAAAAGTCCATCATAGACTAACGGCTTTTGACTGTTGAGAGCTTGTTTCACTACTGCTCGATCTTTTCTGCTGATTTTAGTATTTAGAAAATGGGCTTTAGATAATTTAGCCTGATCCAAATTCTTAGCACTTTCTAAATTAGCTTCAGATAAATCTGTTCGCTCAAAATTTGTTCCGCACAGATTAGCATGTCCTAACGACGCTTGATATAATTGTGCGCGGCTCAAGTTAGCATATCCTAAGTTGGCGCGTGTAAGAATTGCACCTGTCAAATTTGCAGAGAATAGATTTGTATATTCAAGAGATGCACTTCTAAAATAAATCTTTTGTAAATTTGCATCATCGAACTGGGCTTCATTAAAATCTGCATCATCAAAAGTAGAACCATGAAAAACAGTATGTACTAATATCGCTTTAGAAGCTTTGGTGTACGGCAAATTTAATTCCGGCGCAGTTAGGTAAGAAAGATCTGCCCCCACCAACTTGACCGGATTTTCTTTCAAATCATCACTAGAATTAATCAAAAAAGTACGAAGTCCGCCATAATTTTCATGAGCAGAAAGGTCGTATCCTTTCTCTAACTTAATTCTTCTAAAATCACGTTCACCGGCATACAACTTCGCGGCAAACTCATCTCCCTTCATATACGTTAATGCCATTTATTCCATCTCTTCTTTCAATCACAATCCAAATGCATCCGTAAATTCACGCATTCTTCTAAATTCAGCTAAGAATGATAGCCCTTTATCAGTTATTCTAACTACTTTCATAGGACGTTTTTTCTTTTTCACCGGCTCTTCTTCTAAGATCACTAATTCTTTCTGCAATAATTCCTCTAAATAGCCGTTCAGCAATTTATGGGAAAGATTTGATTTATACATCAGATGGGTCGGTTTAATCTTACCACCCTTGTTCTGAATAGCTAAAAGGATGTCAAAGACCAATTCCAATCGAGATCGTCGTACTGCCATATCTTTCTACCTTCTCACAACCTTTCCATAGGTCTGCAGGAGCATTAAAAATCCTATCAACATCAATACCTCTGCGACTACATAAGAACCGTTCTGCAAAAATACAAAGACCGAAACGAGATTAGCAGCCAAAATGAACATAAACGAAGCCATCACTTTAAGAGTATTATTTTTTTTGGTAGTGATGTAATTTTTATAATAATTAAGCACGATTAAGCTTAGCAAGACCGAACTAGTTAAGTAAAATACAACATATTTGAAATTGCCGATCACTGAAACTAACAACAGTAAATACACAAACAATCCAATCTGAGACACTTCGTAAAACTTAGTTAACCTTGCTCGAGACTTTTGTGAAACCAGGAATATGACCAGCCATGCTCCTAACATGGAAGCCATTTGCAAAAAGAATCCTGCCCTATAAAATAAGCCAGAATATTCTAAATGAGGGCCGGCAGCAGAACCAATGACTTGATAGACTGTTTCCCGAACCGGAAAGTAATATAATACTCCGCTCGTGAAAATTTTAAAAGCAAAACTGACTGAAACTAATAAAAAAGCTAATGAAAAATAGCCAAATCTATTTTCTTTATTGAAGCGGTAAATGCGCCAGCTGTAAGCAGCGATAAGCAAAGCGATTATTAAGCCGATGCTATCAAACAGCAAATCAAATCCATTAAACCATCCTGGTGTAAAAAACAATCTAAACATTACGTTTCAACTCCTCATTCTACCCTCTCTTTTACTACTAACATGGGGTTCATTTAAAAAGTTTATGGATTATCGACGTAAAACCACAAAATGATTTGTCATCAAGTGGAGGTAAAAAAGTAAAAGAAAAGAAATAAAGATTATTCAAAATAAATAAATAAATAAATAAATTATTAAATCTCCCTTCTTTACTTCTAACTATGGAACTTAAAGATAAAAAATGTGATTGTACTACTAAAAATCTCCAGAAGCTTTCTTCTGAAGGAATTGAAACGTTGCTAAAGGAGGTTGACAATTGGAAAGTAGATGACAATGGTCTTAGTTTAATTAAAAAATACATCTTCCCTGATTACATCAGTGGATTTCAATTTCTAACTGAAGTGGTCAGGATTGCTGAAGAACAGAATCATCATCCTGATTTTTCATACACTCCAAAAAACAATAAACTTACTTTAACCATTTATACGTATGTCGTAAATGGCTTAACCGAGAACGATTTTATTTTAGCTGCCAAGTATGATGCGATTAAAAGATAACAATATACTTTTTATTACTTCGTACTAAACTCTAGGTAAAGGAACGTGTTGTGAACGTGTCGTAATTCTCCAGTATCTCTATGCTTGCATAATAACATCTTTAAAGGAAATCCAGTCCCCTCACGGGATTTTTGTTCCTCTTCGCTAAGGACACTGTAAACTAAATGGGTTGGATCTTCCGGTATCCATGGTTCTCCTTCCAGAGCAAGGTCAGCTGGAATGATTCTTACCGAATTATATTTCCCACGCGCAATATCTAGCGCTATTGCAGCTAATCCCTCTGGAAGCTTTTCATCTGAAAAATAAGTATCTACAACATATCCATCTTTTAACAACCTTTCATGCAGACTTTTGTATTCACTCATTTTTCACCGCTCTGTTTCAAACTTTTTTCCAACTCGTTCAAATCAGAAGCGCTATAAAAACCAGGATGGAGAAGGTGACAAACATAATGAGGGTTTCTAGGAGTATCATCAAAAGCGAGTTCATCAATAGTGGGCGTAGATTCCAGACTATTTGCATATCTTTCTCCTGCTTCAATCGAATCTAATCCGACTAAACCAGCAACATGACTTAACGCTTCTCTGGTGCAAAAATATTTTTTATCAAAATTATGCGCTAAATGAAAAAAACCAAAAGCAGTCTGAAATTGTATTTCCCGATCCTTAGATTCCATCGCCCAGTAACCTTGATTTAAAGCCTTAAGACCTTGGAAGTGATAGAATACGGCAGTCTTACTTTGAGAATGATCTTCAAAACAATCATGAGGGGAGAAAGTAGATTGGTTAAAGTGTAAAGCTAAAACTTCCTTCTCATCAAATCGAGCCGGCTCAACATACAGTGGTAATCTTCTTTTTCCATCAGACATAGCAGAAAAATAAAGCACTAGATTATAAATTTTGTCTAAATAACGGTATTCCAGATAAAAATTATTCTAGAGGTACCCCGCTCCATAAGGTCCATTCCTCTGATGGAGAATAACCGCCAAAGACAAAGTACGGAGGATGTGCCATTCCCAGGTAACCTTCACCCAGACTTCCCCAGCCTCTTCCGCGCATTCCTGATCCTGCGCCATACACCGGACTGCCAAATAACTTCCAGGTCTTCATCACGCTGCTGAATCCTGAGACATCCGTAGTCCAATCTGCACCAGGTTCTACAATTAATTCTCCTTTGTAACCATTTTCTTTCATTATTTTAATCATTTCAGTGATAGGGGTATTTCCTTCACCCGGAGCTAAGTGATCGTCATGGTAACCAAAGTTATCATCTAAGTGTACGTGGCCAATAACATTCTTCTTGACCATTTCTCCCATTTTTCTAACCACCCATTTATCAAACTCCTTATCATTTTGTTCAATCGTCTGGTTAGGATTTCCGACCCAGTACTTACGCCACATGTTAACATGCCCGGTATCCAGCGTGGCAGTAATATGTCGTTCTGCTTTTTCATGCGCCTCTTTTTGCGGCATTTTATATTTTTGTTGTAAGACCAGTTCCATTCTTTTCCGGCTTTCTAAAACTAGTTTCATCAGTTCATCGGGATGCGCACCATAACTTTCGGGGAATAAGTTTTCCATAGCAATCATTAAGGGTTTCTTTAATTTTCCTTCACGTTGCATTTTGTCTGACTGGCGCATGGCACTGATACCCGCCTGCGCATAGGAATCAAATGCTTCATCTAAGGCATACGTTTCTGCGCTTTGGATATGTTTAATCGTTTCCATATGCTCTTCTGCGCGGGCAAACTGGCTGGCGGCAGTTTCTTGAGCCTGTTTAATACTATTTTCATAACCGGATAATTCTCGTTTGATAATTGCAGACGGTAATTTTGCATCAGAAGGTACTAAACCGCCGGCTAATGTTTCTGCCTGCCTCTTTAATCGCCATTGCTCTTCTGGATCAGTTTCTTTTTCCAGTTTTTCATAATACTCCAAAGCTTTCTTGAGTTTTTTGTAATTCTCGATTGATTCCTCAAAGTTACGGCTATAATTGTAACCCCAACCCCGAGCGTTGGCGGCTTCTGATTCCAGAGAAGCAACTACGTAAGCTTCTTCAGGACGAATTTTGATATCTTTTTCTGGATCTTTGATATCATGATGTAAAAATCTGATCCAGGTTGATTCTTTTTTGATTTGTTCTTGTTCTGCAGGACTTGCTCTGTTCCAGCGCTGCCATTCTTTGCGGGCTTCTAATTCCATTTCATGAGCTTGTTGTTGAATTTCTGACCAGTCATATTGCTTAACTTGGAAAGTACCATCCTTAAATTCAGGAACACGTTTATCTCGAGAAACTTGCTGTCCTAAATAGTCAACATAGACAGTTTCCCCTCCACCCGCTACTTTCTTCTTTCCGTCAACATCTTCATACTCCTGTCCAGGCTTAGCGGTCAACCATACCGGTTTAGAAACCGGTTTATTCTTATGTGCCTGAACAATCAAATTACCATGCCGCTTATCCACTACTCCAAAAATTTCTTGATCTTTCTCTTTCTCAAACATTCTAAATTTACCAGCATCCTCACCTTCTTGGTTCCAGTCTGCCCCGGTAACTGAACGATGAAATTCACCGGTATGAACTACCACTGCACCGCCTTTAGCTACATCACCGGCAAATTCAACTGCTCGGCGAATTTCTTGCAACGCAAATTCTTTTGATTCTTTAGAAAAATTTCCTCGTTGATCTGCTCCAGCCAAACCTTGGATACCAAAAGAGGCGTGAGTAGTAAAATTAACTTCATTTGCTGTTCCGATTTCTACCAAGGCTTGTCGCTGTGCTTTACCATAATATTCAGGTGTTTGTGATTGTCCGGTACCTTTTCCGGTTCCAGTAAATCCTATTTCCAGCGTTTTCATACCTGCGCGGAGTTTTGCGCCTACTGCAGGAACGTTAGGGACTGGTCCTAGAGCTAAACTCATTCCAAAATCCTTAATGCCCACACCCACATCATTAGTAGAATTATTAGAAGGACTGGTCTTGCTGTGATCATGCGCGTGAGCATGATGACCGTATTCCCGATCCATGGGCATTTGATACCCGCTTCCAAACTCTACCATGGAAAGAGATAAAGAAGTAAAGTATATAAAATTATTCTTATCTTATTTATGATCTTATTTAATACCTTTTCTACCTTTCACAACTTTTTCCGAGGAAAAGGGATAATCTTTGCTTCCCCTTGTGCCAGTTCTTCTAACCGGGATTGATTACACATTTGATAAGCAAAATTATACGCTACCAAAGGCCAATACTCTCCCTTCCGAACCGCTTTAAAGAAGTCATGATAACTATAAACGTGGTAAAGCTCTTTTCCCGGTTGAACTAAAGCCCGGATCTGTTTTTCATCCAAATCGTATCCTTGCTTTTCTAAAGACCTTTCCCACCATTGCAAAAATTCTTCATCAATTAGTTGTCTGGACATCTTCACCTTTACTTCTTCACGTTTTACTTATACATTTCATTCATTTTTTTCCTTTATATGATCTGATCATGGAAGCGCTTAAATGCTGAGTCACACTAGCTGCTCGAGCAGCTTGCTCGCTGAAAGAATAAATTCCTTGTTCTTCATCTTCAAACTTCTTTTCCACAGCCGAGTTCAAGTATTGTACTTGTCGTTGTTCGCTGGGACTCAGATAACCTTTATCTTCCACAGTTTTGTAAATCTCTTTAATTTCCTTATAAATTTCTCCCATCGGCTTATGACTTAATTCTGCGATATACTTTGAATCATGCGCCTCAGCCGGTGAAGGAGAAGTTCCATGGCGGGCAATTTCTTCCAAATCAATTTCTTTGCTTCCTTTGCCTGGCTTTTGTTCCGTTAATTCAGATAATTCTCCCTTATTCTGCTCTTCAGCTAATTCTAAATCATTCTTTTCCAGGCTCTTTTCAGAATCTTGCTTCGTTTCTTTACTTTCTTCTTTCTTTTCTTCTTTATTCTCAGGCTGTTTTTTCTGATCAGCCTTTTTTTCCTCACTCTTTTCCTCGCCCCGTATCTTACGGTGCGCTTCTTCTATTTCCTTTTCAGAATTTTTTTTAGACATTTTGAACCTAATCTCTTAAAAGCAGAATACTATAAAAGATTTTGCTAGTGAATAAAAATCATCCAACCATCTAACCTTAACCTCACGGCAATTGCAACAATTACCAAGCGGCCATGCGATGCGCTTTCTTAAACAAGTGAAACGCATTAAAGGCATGGAAAACAGCAGGTCCTTCTGCCTTTTCCAGATCTTCCTTAATTTTTTCGTGCAGCAGTCTTAATTCTTTTCCGGAAGGGCCTTTTTTTCCTTTTTTACTTGCCGAAGTATAAAAATCACCAAAAAACTTTTCTGTTAAGGTTTTCGGCGCTCCTTTCTTCCCTTCTTTTTTTTCTTCGACCTTAGTTCCTTTAGCTTCTTCTAAATAGCGAAACAATTCGTCGCCTAATGCTTCCATCGCTGCCTGCACCGAAGTAGAAATATCTCCCAGCAATTCAAATAGTTCTTTTTGTTTTAGGGCTTTATAATTTTGCAATTGCTCATTAGTCCAAGAATAAGCACGAAAGGTAACCACCATTCGACCGATATGCACCGGACCGCGTTGATAACCTTCCTGTTGTACTTTCAATTCTGCTCGGGTACGATAATTAAAAGTAACTAACACACAAGAGTTTGCTTTGCCGATCTGCCGCCGAGCCATTATTTCTATATCCAATAAACTTCCTTCAAAGGCGGACACTAACTCTGCCGAGGTCAGGCTTTTCTCTTTCATAGTTAAAGCTCGGGCATGGCGCAGGTAGGGCTTGACCCAGTTAAGATACATTTTAATGATATCAAAATGCTGCTGCAAATATTTTAATTGGAAAACCTTTCTGTTTTTGTGTTCCTGATGGGTTCGCTTTTTCCATTCCATAAACTGGCCCAGATGCCGCTGCAATACTCGCAACACGTTCTTGTTAAAATTAGGCCGCAATGATTCAATGTGTTGATTCAATTCTTTATCATCTTTAAACGCTGGAGCATCAAAAAACAAATCCGGTAAGGTAACGAATTCTAATTCGCGTGCCATTCCATACACTGAAGCGGCACTTTTTCCGCCGCCTTGCACCAGATCTACAAAAATTCCTTTGAGAGTAATTTCTGCGGTCTTGCTACGTACCGCAATAGGCTTGTTCAACTCTGCTGCGGTAGCGTTGTAATAATCTAATCGTTCATCAATAATCCGCAATTCCCGCACCATTTGAAATAATTCTTTGATCATCTTACCCATTGTTGCTAAGAATTGAGAAACTCGATCCTGTTGTGCTCCTAAACGTTGTTGAGTGACTCCAAAAAAAGCAGAATTTTCTGCTGCGGCAAAGGAATCCTCAATCTTTTCAATGATCGGAAACCCATCCTTAAAATAATCTAACAGCCAGAAATAAGGTTCTTCTAAACTTAGATCATAAATTTCCCATAACAAACGACAATTACGCAGCGAAGTAGGAAAGCCAGTCTTTTGATATTCCCCGGCAATAATTTCGGTCTCCTCTTCATCGGCATCACCAGCGTCTAGTTTATACCCTTCCACCGCTTCAAATTCTTTCTTCTGTTCATTATAGTAATAATTTTCCTTCTTACTATTCTTAATAAAACCGCTTCTAACCAGAAGTTTTGACCTAAAAGTAGGATCGTTAACATATGCTGGATTATCGGAAAGAAGCTCTACTGCCATCTAGTCACCTTAGCTGTACTTAATGCTCTTTAATTTATAAACTTAGCGACATAGGCCTTGCTACCAAGGCGACTTTTTCAAGATTTTTTGCTCATATCCTTAAAAGCGTTTACAATCGTATCTAACTCCTGCACCGTAACCGAAGGATGAATTGGGAGAGCGAGAATTTCTGAAGCCAAGCGTTCTGTTACTGGAAGTTGATAATGATGCCAATCTTGGTATGCTTTTTGTTTATGTATGGGTACGGGATAAAAAACAGCGGTTCCAATTCCTCGTTGCTGAAGAAAAGCAATAACCTCATCTCTCGATTTTGGAAATTGAGAAGTAACTCGTATTGAATATTGATGAAAGACATGTCCGGCTAGAACTTCAGGGCAAACCATTCCCGGCACGGATGTAAGCTGACTAGATAAGTAAGCGGCATTGTTTCTTCGAAGAACATTAAACTGAAGCAATTTACGCAATTGTTCTCTACCGATAGCCGCAGCAATATCAGTCATGCGATGATTATAGCCCACAATATCATGGTAATACTTCTTTTCTGAGCCATGTTCCCGGATCAGCCGCGCATTTTTGGCCAGGAGATCATCATTGGTAGTAATCATGCCCCCTTCGCCAGTAGTCATATTTTTAGTAGGATAAAATGAAAAACAGCCCGTTCCAAACGAACCAACTTTCTGTTCTGCCCAGGCTGCGCCATGTGCTTGACAGGCATCTTCAATAATAATAAGATTATGTTTTTCAGCAATGGCTTTAATTTTAGTCATATCTGCAGAGAGGCCAAATAAATGCACCGGCATGATCGCCTTCGTCCTAGGAGTAATGGCTGATTCTATCAGCTCAGGATCGATATTAAAAGTATCTTCTTCTATATCCACAAAGACGGGAATTGCGCCAACCATGCGAATGGTATTACCGGTCGCTACAAAAGAAAAGGAAGTGGTAATAACTTCATCACCTTTACCAATACCATGCGCTAAAAGTACTGTATGTAAAGCCGTGGTTCCATTAGAGACAGCAACAGCATGTTTAACACCGATAAAGTTCGCAAACTCCTTTTCAAAAAGAGAAACTTTTTGACCTTGCGCCAACATTCCTGATTCAAGGACTTCTAATACTGCTTTTTTTTCTTCCTCTCCTAAGAGAGGCTTGGCGATGGGAATCATTGGTCTGAATCAATTATTTTAATTTATAAATCTTGTTAACTAGTGGTTTAGTTAATGAGGTAGGTTTTGTAAAAGAATATCTTAGTGAAAAGAATCAACCTGATTAAAATCATCTAACTAAAACTTATTCTTTCTTATTCACTATTCCTTCCAAGGGAGATAAGAAATGCCGATGTTTTTTCTCCCAATCTGGATCATCAGTTTTTTGACCTTCCTCCTGAAGATAGTTATAGACTCTCTGAGCTGTATTCTTGGCTTGCTTAGCATGTTCTGGAGCGATGGTAGTATGTTCAAATTCTGTAATTCGCGAATCCGCCCACCTAAAACTCGATTTAGTAAAATCACCCTGATGCTGAGAGATATAATTTAAATTTCCTGATTTGTAATCAAAAACATAGCAATACGTTTTGTTCGAATCCACCATCCAGCCCTTACCTTCTATTTTTTTATATTTAACCGAACAAAAAAAGATGGATAGATTGGTAGGAAGATGCCGCTCACGATAAATCACTTCCAGCCCATATCTATACCTATGTCCTTCGGAACTTAGTAACTGGAAAAACAAATGTTTAGGCATAAACAAAGTAGATCTTTTAGCTATAAAAATATTATACTATAACCATAATTATTTATATACTGATTGTTTAATAAGCAAAAAAGAGACGTAGCATGAAGGTAATAATCTTAGGATATCCCGGCAGCGGTAAAGGTACTATCTCTGAACGCCTCGCTAAAGATTTTCATCTTTTGCATATTTCTGTAGGCGACCTCTTACGGAAGGAAGCAAAACAAAAAACACCTCTAGGAAAGAAAATCAGCCGCTGCATCAATAAAGGCGACCTAGTACCGGCACAGCTGGCAGTCGAGCTGGCCAAAAAAGCAATTGGAAGGAACCACAATTTTCTCTTTGATGGATTCCCCAGATCGATAGACCAAGCCAAAGCGATTGAAGAACTGCAGATAGATTTAGTTCTTTACATTGACGTTCCTCAGCAAGAAATTATCAAACGATTGTCCGGTCGGCTTCTTGATCCGGTTACCGGAAAAACCTATCAGCAAAAATATCTTCCTCCTCCCAAAACAATTCTCAAGCGTTTAGTACAACGCAAAGATGATACTCCTTCAGTGATAAAAGAACGCTTTAAAGTATACCACCAGCAAACTGCACCAGTGATCAAATATTATCTAAAGAAAGGAATTCTTGCGAAAGTAGATGGAACAGGAAGGCCAGAAGTAGTGTATGAAAGAGTGAAAAAAATTATTAGAAAATTTTAGAAAAATTTCTTGTACAATTGGCTTAGCAAAAATCCCACAAATAGCAACAACACAATTGACCCGCTAGGTGGAATATCTAATACAAATGAAACAATAATACCAATTACAATCGCCACCACCGCTACCAAAGTTGAAAAAATAATAGTCTGCTTAAATGAACGAGACAAATTGAGTGCTAATAGAGTTGGAATAACCAGAAGTGCAGAAACCAGCAAAATACCTACTGCTCTAATGCTTAATACCACCACGAGAGCTACCAGGATAGTGAATAAAAAATTAGCAACATTTATTTTTTTTCCAGTAAGGGTTGCTAATTCCTGATTAAAAGTCAACATGAACATATCTCGATAAAATAGAACCATAAAAATAATAGTTGCCACCACTAACAGTGAAGATAAAATTATATCGGTACTGCTAAGAGCCAAAATACTACCAATAAGATAACTAAATAAATTAACATTAAACCCGTGCACTGCCCCGATTACTACAATCCCAATTCCTACCCCCAGAGAAAGCACCAAGGCAATAGCTGCATCACCATAAACATTTTTTTTGATAAGTGAGTGGATCCAGAAACTGCCAATCAAGACCGAGATGAGAGCCGCCAGCAAGGGATTAATTCCCAACAGTAAACCAATAGCTACCCCACCAAAAGATAAGTGTGCTAAACCGTCCCCTAAAAGAGATAACCTTCGTAATACTAAAAACGGACCCAGCAAGCCGCAGCATAAAGCGATAGCAATTCCACCAAGTAATCCTTTCTGCATAAAACCATAACTAAAAAGCTCAAGCATGATGTCCACCTTTATGATGATGTTGATGATGATGAATAAAATGAGGCCCGTATAATTCTTGTAACATTTTGGGAAGATCCCTTGGTTCACCCATGCAACAGATCTTATGATTGATGCAAATAACATTTTTTACCAGAGCAGAAACTACCCCTACTTCGTGGGTTACTAATAAAATAGTCATACCACTTTCATTTAATTTTTTAAGAAGAACATAGAAATTCTGCTGGGTATTTACATCCACTCCGGCAGTAGGTTCATCCATCATTAAAACTGTTGGTTGTTGCTGTAGTGCTAAAGCAATTAAAACTCGTTGCTGTTGCCCGCCCGATAAATCAACAAATTTTTTAGGGAGTAAATTTTCAATATCCACTTGCTTTAGAATTTTCTTAGGAATGGAAGATAAAAGCTCTTTAACCGTTCCAGGAAAATTTTTATCGATCATATAACGTTGCGGGACATACCCAATTTTAACTTCAGGAGATAAATCAATTTTTCCTTTAGTCGGGCTAAGAAGACCTAGCAAGAGCTTTAGTAAGGTCGTTTTCCCAGAACCATTAGGTCCAATGATGGCAATAAAATCTCCTTTCTTGATATTAAAAGAAACCTTTTCCAACACACTAATTTCACCATACGAAAAAGAAACAGAAGAAATAGAAATGAGAAGCTTCATGATTTCAAGTTAATTTATTTACATTCTAAAGCTATCTTTAAAGTATTTAAATTCTTCCTCATCAAGGTAAAATAGGTGTCAGAAGGATTGCTGGAACCTTCTAAAGGATCTAACTTCATGGTTTGCGCTCCTACTTCATGGGCGATAGTGTTAGCCACTCGAGGATCAACCAGATCTTCATATAACACATATTTAAGGTCATATTGACGTGCTTGATCCACTAATGCTTTAATCTGCCCCGGAGTTGGTTCTGCTTCCGGATCTAAACCACTAATATAAATTGTTTTAAATCCATAATCCCCTCCTAAGTAAGAAAAAGCATTATGATTTACTAAGACTACATGCTTTTGACATTGAGAAAGCTCAATTTTAAATTCCGTGTCTAAGGTATCCAAATCTTGCATAATCTTATTTGCATTATTAATATATTCCTGAGAGTTTTTTGCATCTAAAGAAACTAAGCCATCCATAATATTCTTGACCATTACTTTTGCATTCTTAGGAGAAAGCCAGATATGCGGATCTTTCCCAGCAAATTGCGATTGCTGTTCTTCATCCGAAGCAGCTAATTGCGAAACTCCTTTCCCGGCAGGAATGATTTTGAGATAAGGACCAGCTGATGTAATGAGATTATCTTCAAAAGCCGCAAACTCCACGCCCATAGTAATAAAAGCATCCGCTGTATTCAATTTTTGTACGTCACTGGGAGTTGCTTCATAGTCATGCGGTTCGGTATTAGGCGGAACAATCGCTGAGACAGCACCTTTGTTTCCTACCACACTTTTAGTTAAGTCTTGCAAAGGAAAAAAAGTTGCTACTAACGATAATTTGTCATCGTTGCCCGTAGGTTGTTGAATTGATTTAGTAGTACAGCCTACTAAAGTTATGAACATGATAGTTAAAATTACAACACTCCAAATAGTTTTTTTTAATGTAAATTTCATTTTTTTTATCCTCCTACCTATTTTAATGAGCAAATATTTATAAACATTATTGATTCTCATTATCAATAAGGAGCAGATTATCAAAAACAATGAAAAGAAGCACTAAACAAAAACAAAACATTGAACAGGAATTGGCTCACTTTAGCTCTTTTTTCACCGCCGAAGAATTGTACCATAAGGTCTCTAAAAAGAATTCCAGCATAGGAATTGCCACCATTTACCGTTTTCTAAATGAGTTAACCAAAGAAGGAAGTATCCATACTTACCTTTGCAATCGTAAGACCTTATATTCTAATAGTAAAAAGAATCATTGCCACTTTACTTGCGAGAAATGCGGTGAAAAGAAACATCTTAACATACAAAAATTAGATTTTCTGAATGAACAGATAGAAGGAGAACTATGTCATTTTCAAATAGATATTACTGGAATTTGTAAGAAATGCCTTAATTAATTACTCACCATTCTTCTAATCACCATAGTAGCATAACTTCCTTTAGATAAAGTAAAGCTAACTTTCACTTTCTTTTTTACAGGATGAAGTTCATCTTTCGCCTTTCTTCCCACTTTCAAATCCTTGACTTCCACAAAAACATTGCGTAATTCTCCTTCCAAAGTAAGTTCAGGAATTTGCTTGATGATGAAATCAGCGTAGGAAAGTTGTTCCATTTCCATCATTTCTTCGATAATATTTTGCACTTGCAGATAAGGAAAAGTTTCGTGGCCGAAGCCGATCAAAGGAATTTTCAGATCTTTAAAATCTTCTATATCTGATACAAATACTAATTCTCCCTGAGAATAAGGAACTTTTTTCAAGACTTTACCATTTTTTTCTAAATACAACGCCACCGTTTTATTCCAAAGATAGCTTTGGTATGCATTCACATACATTCGCAATAGTCGCACTGGCAAAAATTTGATTGCTCCTACATAATCATGTGGTTTCTTTTCTAAATATGGTCCCACTTTGGGATCATCAATTAATTTTGCGGCCTTCGCAAAATCTTTTTTAATCAAACATCGGCCGATTTCCACATTCCGCTCTGAAAAGCGCTGCTCATCAAAATAATTTTCCACCACAGAAATTTTTTCTACTTTTTCTGATTCCAAATTTCGGATTACTATTTCAAAATTATTTCCTTCTAAATCGCCTAAAGAAATAGGTTTGTTACCATATCCATAAAATTCGAAAGAAACATCATTGATTTTTATTCTTTCCATATTTTCTCGAGAAACACCTATAACAGAAATCAGTTGCAAAGTAACAGCATGCTTGTCCTTGCTTCCGGCAAAACCAATTTGCTTCTCTTTAATTCTCAATTGCCTCGCTATTTCTTGAACTACATCAATTGTATTCTTTCCGTTTTTCTTCAGCCAAAAATAAAGATACTTTCCCTGCTTCTGCTTTTCCAGCGAAGAAACTTCTGTAACCATAAAATCAGAAGGTAATTGTTTTAGTTTATACATTATTTTTCCAGTTGTAAGTATGGACTCTTCCTTCCTCTAAAGCTTTATTATCAAATCCTGCTTCATAACCCTCTCGGCGCACCAGACGCCACATAATTGCTTCCATGTGCGCTTGAGCCAAATGTTCTTGCTCACTCTTTTCTTCTTTCTGATCTTGGAGCAAGGTTCTATTAAGCAAAGTAGTGTAAAGATTTACTGCTTGCTGTGAAACTATTGGAAAAACGAGGAAACGATGAGGAGTAGGATTCTTTTTTTTCAACTGCAATTCAGTTACAGTATAAGCAGCAGCAATGGCATGGGCTTGAACATAATTAATTTTACTTGGTTCAGGACTATTTTCAAATGTAAAGCGTAACTCCCGAAACATTTTACTTTTTACCTCTAAATCTGGACTGGCAAAACTATAAGGTATAAGATGTATATGAGGTTTCCAAAAATAGATCGGAATGCCAGTGAGGGTAAATTTATACCGATGATCTTTTTTGCTTCTGGAAGGAGTACTAACCAGAAAAGATCCGCCTTCCGTCTTTACCTTGGCTGAATTGATATATTCGCCAAGCACTTTAGGAGCAGCACCAGGATATTCATGTCCATAAGCCAAAATGCGTGCTGCTTCCAAGAGTTCAACAAAAGGAACTCGTCTGGGAACTCTATCTGGTCCTAAGCAAGGAACAAATGAATATCCGCTCATATAAGTATTAAAACTGAGCTGGCGATTAGTGACTGATTCCCGAAATAAAGTACGAGGAACTTTTCCAAAAGGGCGAGCAGTTCGCAATTCAAAAGTATCTCCATGTTTCAAAAATTTAGCAGGGTTAAAGTCTCCGCCAAATTTGCTTTCAGGTATAACAGCATACTGATGAGGCTGTAAATTTTCCAGCCCGGCAAGTATTTTATCTTCCAATAAAACTGGTTCTTTTCCTTCTTTAATCTGTGCCGGAGTTGGCCGATCAAAAAATGCTTTCTTTTCATCCATATACTCCAGTATATAGGTCTATTTTTAAAATTTTAGCTCAAAAAAGACTATTTTTGCTTCTTCAGAATTATCAAAGAATACTATACCTTTACAATCTCTAAAAAAAGCAAATGCTCCGCCTTGATGTTCCTTTATCTTTTCATCATTAACTTTAGCCGCATTAAAGCCTTTTCCTTTCTGTTCGATGCCGATCACAAAGCCTTTTTTTCCCAGCCAGAGATGGAATTTCCACGGAGCTAAGAACTCAGAATAATTCAAGCTGTTCGAACCAGCCTCATTGAGGAAATAAGCAACCTCATCATCTTTATTTTTATCTAGCCAGTTATACAAATCAAATTTATTGAACAAGAGCGCCCCATACTTTTCATTTAGCATATCTACGATAGCCCATTTGGAAGAGCCATATTTTGAAATAACTTCATCAGAAATTAAATGTGAACGCACTTCTTCTACTGAATACACTGGAAGTTCATAACCCTCACCTGAATAACCAATATGTTCTAATGCTTCTGGTAAATTTTTAGTAAAGTGAAGGACCATCTAACCTCAAAAATTCAGTTATTTAAAATACTTACAAACTTTTTTAAAACCGCAGGCTTAGCCGAGGATTAAAAAGCCAGAAGGTTTTTTAAAATATGCTCAGATTATAACCATCATGTACCAAGTCATTTCCTTTTATCAATATGCAACCGTAGCAGATCCAGAACAATTACGAGATCAAATTAGAATTTACTGTAAAAAAAACAATATTTTAGGAAGAATCCTCTTAGGAAAGGAAGGGTTGAATGGTGCAGTATGTGGAGATTTACCTGATATACAACATTTCAAAACATTCCTCCAAGAAAATCCTTTATTTGCCAATCTTACTTTCCGAGAACAGCAAGCTGAAGAAAATGCGTACCATAAATTAGTAGTCAAAGTCCGTCAGGAAATTTGTGCTTTTGGAGCTGAGGTAAATGTAGCCAAAAGTAAAGGATTACACCTTACCCCGCAACAGCTCCAGGAGTGGTATGACCAAGATGAAGATTTTGTGATCGTTGATGCACGGAATGATTATGAGTTTGAGGTGGGGAGATTCAAGAAAGCTCTCTCACTTTCTATCCAAAATTTTCGAGAATTTCCTCAAGCTGCATTAAAACAATTAGGACCAGTAAAAGAGAAGAAAATTGTTCTCTACTGCACTGGTGGAATTCGCTGCGAGAAAGCTTCTGCTTATTTGAAAGAGCAAGGCTTCCCGCAAGTCTACCAAATAGAAGGGGGAATTATTAATTATGTCAATCAGTTTTCGAATGCTTATTGGGAAGGCGGCTTATTTGTCTTTGATGATCGTTTAGTTTCTGATCTCGGACAAGCTATTAGTTCTTGTTCATTCTGTGAAAAGGACTGTGAACAATACCTTAATTGCCATAACCTTGATTGCGATAAATTATTCATTGCTTGCGAAGGATGCCAAAAGAACATGAACAAAAATTGTTCTGAAGATTGCAAAAATGCACTCCGACAACGAAAAATAAGAAGCACTAAACCCGCCAAAGTAGTCGGGGTAGTAGAAAATTATTATTCCAAAGCACAAATTGCTTTAATCAAAACTGTCGAGCCATTAAACATCTATAGCAAAATTTCTTTCCAGGGAAAAACTACTCAAAACATCACCCAAGAAATCACGGAAATGCGTACTTATGATGGAGAAGAAATTACCTTCGCTGCCGCAGAGCAATATATAACTATCCCTATTACTGAAAAAGTACGGAAGAATGATAAAGTGCTTCTAGCATGAATCCTCGTGTATTTACCAATGTAGTCGAATGGTATCATTTAGAGTGGCTGCAAAATATCTTAAAACTTAACCGACCGGACCAACTTAGCATAGATTGTGGTATTGACCTGCTCGATCAAGGAACAGCAGTAGAACTCAAAAGCAGATTAAAAAAATATTCCCACAACTTCGCTGTTCATGCTTATCAAATTGATGAATATGAATCACAACTCCCTGATCACACTCTGTTCTGGGCTTTTTTGTTCTACGACCTGACCAAACCTGTCAAAAAGATTGAAGCAGAAGAAGTAGGCAGTTGCATTAAAGGGAGAGAAGCCTGGTTCATGGATTGGAAATGGATCAAACAATTTCCCCAATCAAATGTAAAAACGGGTCCATACGTATATGTACACAAAAATAATTTTCCTGCTGAAAACAATTTTGTTAAAATGAAAGAAAAAGGAGGGACTTTATATGTCCCAAAAAACAGTATCCTTGAAGAAAGGTTATACCTCCCTTTCTAACGATTTATTTCCATGCTCCTAAAATAGCACCAATCAGTAACAAGCTTACCAGATGATGAGCAGTTTGCAACACATACAGTGACCAGGACTTATTCTCCCAGAAAACCATACCCATCTTTTCAGTTGCCAAGAATCCTAACCAAGTCAAGAAACCCAACATCAAACCATTAGCAAGTGATACTCCCGCCAAGTCAATCAGGAAAGCCAACACTCCACCCATGACTACATTGCCAATAAAGCTTCCCACCATCGCTGTAGCCATGCCTTTATGCTTAGCTTTTTCCTTATCCTTGTCAGTAAGCTTCATCAATTGCATCCATTTCTTACCAAACAATGGACCATACCATAAAAATCCTAAAAGATGTGCAGCAACTGCCGCCACTAAAACAGCTATATAATTTACCATTGTAGATCACGCTCCATTAATTTTTAAAGCAGTAAACATTTTGTTCTTAAAAAACCTTGCTTTTAGGTCACAAGTCAGATTAAAATAGGTAGAAAGTTTTATAATTAAATCTTTTACTCATGAGATTAATGACCGAAAGACTATATCCTTTTCCCCAGAATTTTAATGTGTATTATAGAAAAACCGCTCCGATATTAGAGAGATATCTAAATAAATTTGTAGGCAACCCAGAGATATCAAAAGATATTGCCCAAGATACTTTTGAAAAAGCCTTTCGAAAAAAGACTACCTTCAGAGAAGAAGCAGAATTTACTACCTGGTTATATGCCATTGCCAAAAATGGAGCTATAGATTACCTGCGAAAAGAACAGCATCGAAAGAATAAAACTATAGAAGCAATTGACCGGATTAGTTCAATCACTCCCGAAGATGAAGCTATCGGAAGAGAAACAGAAACAAAATTTCATTATTTTACGACTAATCATAAAAACCAGGAAGCAATAGAAATTTTACTTCTAAACATGCAAGGCTATTCAGAAACAGAAATAGCCGAAAATCGAGGTAAACCACTAGAAGTAATTAAATCTCGAAAACATAGAATTAAAAAAGAGTTAACTCTTTATTTATTATAATAAATGAACCATGATAAAATTGAAGGAGTACCTGCTAATTTTACTACTTTTTACAAAGAAACACAGCCTTCTTTACAGTTATACCTCAGTAAATTAACTAAAAATCCCGAAGTGGCGAGAGATTTAACTCAGGATACTTTTGAGCGAGTCCATACAAATATAGCCAGCTTCAAAGGAGGATATTTTAAAAGCTGGGTCTATGCCATCGCGATAAATGTTACCAAAGAATATTGGCGCCGGCAGAAACTACAAAATAGAACCTTTATTGATAGCATTGACAACCTTACCGAAAGAGAAAACAACGTAATCACTCCGGAGGAGGAGGTTACAGGAATGGAAATAGAAGCAAAACTACAATCCTTTGCTGCTGATCCCGAAAACCAAAATGATTTTCAAATATTATTGTTAGATATACAAGGTTATTCCGATCGAGAAATGGGTGATCTTTTAAACTTAAAAACAAATACAGTTAGTGTTAAATTGAGCAGGGTACGACGTAGACTGGCCCAATATCTAGAAAAATAATGAATACTCTTACCAAACTACAATCTCTTGAACAAGAAAGCATCGCTCGAGGCATCCCTATTCTCGGTTCTAAAAAAGGAGCCTGGCTTTTGAAAAAAATTCAAGAAAAAAAAACACAACAAATTCTCGAATTAGGAACTGCCAATGGCTACAGCGGCTGTATTCTGGGAAGTCAAGGAGCGGAATTAACTACCATAGAAATTAATGCTATTATGGCCGAAGAAGCCAGGAAGAATTTTCAAAAATATAATGTCAAGGCCAAAGTAATTGTTGGCGATGGTGTGGAGATTGTCAAAAGATTAGTTGCAGAAAAATCAGACTATTTTGATTTAATTTTCATTGATTTTGCCAAACATAAATACCTTACCGTTTTAGAAAACTGCATTAAATTGGTCAAAAAAGGTGGTTTCATTATTGCTGACAATATTACCATGGACCGTTGTAAAGACTACCAGGAAGCAGTGTTGCATCATCCTCAATTAAAGACGGAATTGATTCCTATTAAGGATGGATTGAGTTCTAGTACGAAACTTTAAATAAGAATTACTGGTTTTTGTTATTACGGACCCGTCGTCTAGCCTGGACAGGACGGTAGCCTCCTAATCTGATGATGAGCTCCTGAGTAATCCTTCTATAGGATGAAGAGAGTTAACTGAAGATGAGTCAGCTGCAGATCGGGAGTTCAAAGCCCTGCTACACTTGATGTAATGGGATGAAAGTCTTCCCGGGTCCGCTTTTTACAAAATACTTGAAAGTTAAAATGAATATATCAGAAAGTTTAGAACCTGTACTTAAGCAAGCCAACCATGTTCATGTAGATAAAACTACCAATTTTGCTAAGATTTTTGAGCGGAACAAACTTAATCATTGGTTAAGTATATCTCCATTTGACATAAATCAATTAGATGAAAATGAAAAACTGGGCTATTTAATTACTCTAGATTCAATCAGTTTTAGTTATTGGGGCTGTCCTAAGTGGGCTGTTAATTATCAAGGAAAAGAATATGATGGAGCGCAAGCCTTGATGGCTTGTTTAGGAAGGGCTCTAGGAGAAGGATTTCCTATTTTTGACCCTAAATATCTAGCAGCTATGAAAAGAAGAGATTTAGAACAAATTCTAAGAGGCAACATAGAAATCCCTTTATTAGATGAAAGGTTGAGAATCATAAATGAGGTAGGTAATATCACCGAAGAAAAATTTAGGGGAGATTTCAGATCCATTCTTGATGAGGCACAGAACGATGCAATACAGTTAGTAAATGTCCTAGTCAATAATTTTCCCTCTTTTGAAGATTTCTCATTATACAGAAAGAAAAGAGTTTGTTTTAACAAGCGGGCACAACTATTAGCATCAGATCTAAATTATTTTTTCGACTTGGATAATGTTAACCGATTAACTGCGTGTGCAGATTATAAGCTTCCTCAAGTCTTGAGAAGACATGGAATTTTACAATACTCCGACGATTTACTACAGAAAATCAGAAGAGGAGAAGAGATTCCAGTAGGAAGCGAACAAGAAGTAGAAATAAGAGCGCACACCATTCACGCTGTTGAACTGATTAAGGAACAGATTACCGATGTAACTGCAAATCAGGTTAATGATTATTTGTGGTTAGAAGGGCAAGTTAAATTAAAAACCGATGAGCCATACCATTTAACGAGAACAACTGCATATTAACCACTTCTTTCCAACAATCTTTTTAAACTCCCCTTCTCTCGAGCAATTATGCCCGCTATCTTGCCTTATTTTACGGAAGGACCCAGAATTTTCTTAAGCAGCTGGAAGAATAGAATTATCCCTAAAAAATATCCAGGAAACGCTGAAGAAATTTGCAATCAAATCATCAAAGATTGCTGGAATGGTCGTTATCTACAAACTTCCACCGGCAATTTTTCCCAATTCTGGACCAGAGATTTTGGCTGGTGCACTAAATCTTTACTAGACCTTCATCAAAAAGAACAAATTCATCACACCTTGCGCTATGCTTTAAATCATTTCAAGCAACATAAAAAAATTACTACTACTATTACTCCTGGTGGCAAGCCTTTCGACTTTCCTAATTATGCAGTTGATTCCTTACCATGGCTGATTCACAGCATCAATGCTTCTAAATTTCCGTATTACGCTTTCAAAGACTTTCTTAACAAAGAGATTCACAAATTTTTCACGCAAGTCATCAATACCCACACCGGGCTTGTTAAACCAGAAATTCAATTTTCTTCCATCAAAGATTTTGCAGTGCGCAAAAGTTCCTGTTATGATAATTGTATGGTGGCTCTCTTAGCCAAAGATTTGAAAGGCATGAAACTCGATAATCCTTTTGAAAAGTTTTCTTATCCTGAACTGATTAAACGACATTTTTGGAACGGAGAATATTTTTATGACGATTTGAGCCAGCAAAAGTATGTTGCGGGTGATGCGAACCTCTTTCCTTTTGCTTTAGGAATTATCACTGACAAAGAGATGCTCCAATCAGCTCTCAAAAAAATTCATGAACTAGGATTAGATGAACCCTTCCCACTTAAATATACTACTGGCAGGAAAGAAGCCAATTTCATTTGGCAGGAAGCCTTCCTGCGCAATTACGAAAGCAATGCCATTTGGATGCATATGGGTCCTTTGTATGTCAAATTACTGCAGCAAGTCGATAAAGAACGGGCCAAAGCGTACAAAGAAAAATATCAAGCCTTGATTGAGAAGCATAAAAACTTCTTGGAAGTATTTGACGATAAAGGCGAACCTTTTAGCACACCCTTCTATCATTGCGATGTGGGAATGATTTGGGCTGCCAATTATTTAACTTTGTAAAGCAATATTTGTAAAATAAAAAAAGGTAAAAAGATGGATGTAGGTAGATTTGACGATAGGATTAACGAATTTTTTACTGAAGACCAGCTTCACGCAAAAATAAACAGAACTTATTTTGGTTTAGAATTAAGAATTACCTTTGATGGTTTTCTTAATAAGAGTGGTGCGCAATTAGTAAACCAAGAAGGTATAATTATAGACGTTCACCAAAAGACCTTGGAACGGTATTGGGAACTACGTTCATTGATACACCAATATATTAGAACCTACGGCACCAATCCCATCATGGAAGAAATTAAAGAAAAATGGAAATATCAGCCTAACTGATTGTTTTTTATTTATATTCCAAAACATATTTTCCATCATAACAATCCTTTAAAACATTTCCTCTCAAGCTCTTTCATGCCCTTATTTTCTATCATTATCCCTGCCCACAACGAGGAAAAGTATTTACAACTGACTCTTGACAGTATCAGAAAACAAAGCCTGCCGGATTATGAAATAGTTATTGTTACCAATGGCTGTACTGATAAAACAGAAGAACTGGTCAAAAAGCAAAAAGATAGTAAAATTAGAAATTTTTCCTTACCTAAACCTAATGTTTCTGTGGCCAGGAATGCCGGAGCCTTAAATGCCCAGGGAGATATATTAGTTTTTTTAGATGCCGATACTCAACTAGTGCCGGACAGCCTGCAAAAGATTAAAGAAAAATTTACTGAGAAATATGCAGTTGCTACTACCCTGGCCAAAGCAGACTCACAAAAAATCTCACATCAGCTTGCTGTTTCTTTCAAGAACGCCTATCTACAATTATACCAGGGCTGCAGCGGAGCATTAATTTGTCGTAAAAAAGATTTTCAGAATGTCGGAGGTTATAACCCCGAGATTATCGTCCGAGAACATCGAAAACTCATTTTGCAATTGAAAGAATTAGGAAAATATACTTGCATCAATACAACTGCTATAACTTCTATGCGTCGTTATCAGCAATGGGGCTTAGCCAAAGTAGGCTTGTTCTGGACTAAAAAATGGTTTCAAGATAAATCCGGAAATTTAAAAGATAGTTCATATGAGACTATTAGATAAACAAAATAGATTTAAAAAAATATTAAAAATAATTCTTTTAACTAAAATTTAACTACGATATTCTGGTCCTGGCTTTGCAAGATGTTCAAGACATTTATCTAAACTACTGGCAGTAGCAGGCTTTACCTCTTTTAAGGTATTGAAATACTGTAATAATTTGTGCTCTAAAGGCGGTCGATTGAGAGGCCATCTCGGTCCGCTCGCAGAACCTAAATTAAAAGCACTTGGCTGATCTTCTCTAAAAAAATATTGCTCTACTCTTTCATGCTTAGACTGTTTTGAAGTCCACCAATTCCCAAGATACGCTATCTTTGCCTCATCCCGAATTCCAACAAACAATTTGTTAATAATCCAATCATGATGCTCTTCTTCAATAACATTCTCAAGATATTCTAAAGTATATGGTCTTACTCGTGCTTCTGTATTTTCTGGACTAAGTTTTAAAGATAAATTTACATAACCAAATTCATCACGAATACAATCTTCACTATAACTAAAATCTCTCCCATTACGAGAAATATACGCTATTTCTAACAAGTGTTTGAGTGGTTTTGCATTCCAAGCCATATTTGCAACGACTTAACTCTCTTATTTAAATCTTATGCATAAGTTAACAGACATTCTAAAACAACAAAAATCAACAATTCAATTGATTCGTTCCTTGTTCTAAACAAGTTACCTTGTTATCTACCACATCATAGAAATTAATTTGCGGATTATCTACTTTAGCTTTACAACAGATACTTTTGGCAGTATTCTTGACCAGCTGATCATACTTGGCTTGAACTCCGCTTACTTCTGTTTCTTTCTTAGTTAAACCATCTTGACAAGTTGTTTTTTCCTGCTCTAAAGTACTAGTCTTGTCGGAAACTTGTTGATCTATAGTCTGTTGCATCTTACCCTGAAAATCGGTCACTTCTTTTTCTTTATCTGCTACTTGCTTCTGCGCTTGTTCTACATCTATCTTGATTCGTTCTAATTGAACTTTACATTCGGTAAGGTCAGTATTTTTCTGATCTACTTGGGTTAGCAAAGCACCAGTAAACGTAGAATATGACGATAAGTTAGCTTTGGCTACATCTAAATCGTGATTTAATTGTTGCATATTTTGGGTATAATCTTGTACACTCAAATTAGAAGATTGCGCTTCCTGGTAAACCCCATATCCGAGCAAGGCTGGGCGTACTACAAAAAGAGCTACCAGGATCAGACCGACCACCGCACCTATAATAGCCAAGTGATTTGACTTCCTCTTAGGAAGGTGCTTTCCTGATTTAGAATTAACCTGATTAGGATTAAGCAGGTCATCCATCTCTTTTTTATCCATCAAGAAAAAGTAAAATAATTATCTATTTAAACCTTACGATAAGAGAAATCTAGATCAATAACTATTTTCTTTATTCTTGTGGAGAAGAGCAATCTTTATTAATTATCAATAGTTCTTTTTCTGTACATGATTATTACTATTTCTGGAACACCTGGCAGCGGCAAAAGCACTGCTGCAGAAATGCTGGCTACCAAATTAAATGCACAACGGATTTATGTCGGCGGGATTCGTCGAGAACTGGCCCGGGAAAAGGGCATGACTCTGCAAGAGCTTAATCAATATGCAGTCCTGCATCCGGAAACCGATGTTGACGTAGATAAAAAAGCAGCTGCCCAAGCCCGGGAACTGGAAAAAAAAAATAAGATAATAATTGTTGAAGGTCGAACCCAGTTTTATTTTTTGCCTGAATCAATTAAAATTTTCATGAAAGTAAATCCTGAAGAAGGAGCAAAACGGATCTGGAAAGATTTGCAGAATAAAGTTGCACAGGAAAAAAGAAATGAAGGAAATATTGTTTCTTTTGAAGCGATGAAGAAACGTATTTATGAGCGGGAAGAAGAAGATGCCGCTCGCTACAAAAAATATTACAATATTGACCATCGCGATGAATCACAGTATGACTTAGTGATTGATACCACCCATCTTACTCCTGAAGAAACCGTGAAAAAGATTAATTCCTTCATCAGCTTGTACAAAAAACAAAAGGTTCAACTGTGAAGGGCATGAAAGTGCTGACTTTGAGCTGTTTACTCAGCCTGGAAGCCTTGCTTGGTTGTGGAGGAAAATATCCTCAATATTCCGGCCAATTTGAACTGCAAAATTCTTCTTATACCAATCCTAGCTTTGCTGGTAAGAAACACTTGCCCTGGGATCTCAAGATCATTCATCGCATGAAGTACGTTTCCAACGTTTGGGATGATCGGCTCAGATTTGAATTCACTTCTCAAAACCCAGATGAACTTCAAGGAGCAGTGGTGTTTGATTTAGAAAATCTTACCCGAAATAAAGAAAGCACTTTTCCGCAACAATATTTTAAGGGTCAAGAAATTCACTCTGAAAAAGCATATTATGGTGGGGCGTTTTGCAATTACCAGTACCAATATCAAGCCTTTGCCCTTTTAACTCCGGGCGAGGAAGAATTGAAAAAAGTATATCCGGAACAAGGAAAATATTTGTATACTGAACCAAGCGGAATGCCCATCTATGAATCATTTAATCCTGAGCGTTTTGAGCCAGAGCAAAAGAACATTGATGGATGGTATGATACACTTGATAATAATGATGGTATATCCATGGATCTTTACATCTCTAGGAATATCAAAGCTGATACCAGCGGCTGTGACGCGGAGAGTTATTTACCGTACGATCCTCGAGGAAAAGAATCATTAAAAGCAGCTTATCATTCTACTAAACTTGATGATCATGAAGACCCTCGTCTCGGGTTTGATCAACTACGAGATAATACCATTCCTCCTATTGATTTATTCCAAAAAGTAATTTCTGAAGTAAAGGATCTCTAAAAGATAGCTATTATTCAAGATAACTTTAAAAATAACGGCTAAATATAAAAACTATGACCTCAAAAACTACGACTCCAAATCCAGAGAATTTAGAAGAAAAGTTACGCTTAGAAAAAGAACTGCGTGATTATAGTGCCCATTTTAACAATCCTGACAAAGCCTATCTTCTGTTACAACAAGCAGTCAAGAAAGGTTTTAATCCCGGGCTGGAATTTTATGCATTAAATTGCAGGCTAGGCGACAAGGTAAAAGCAAATAGCTTAAGCATCCAGTTACTGATTGATTATCTCCAGGAAGGTACACCTTTGAAAGCCACGCCGCCTCCCACCTCACTGGGTAATGGTATAAGGGGAGACGGAAACAGAAAAGTTGGCTATCACCTCTTTGATCAGAATAGTGGAAAAAATTAATTAATTTTATTATACCCCTACAATAATAAAACTTATAAACTACTCTTCAAACTACCTGTTCATGAGTGAAAAAATACAGCTTCACGATTTTGTAGAAATTGAATACACCGGCAAGCTTACCGACGGAACAGTATTCGATACTACCAACGAAAAAGTAGCCAAAGAACATCATTTACATTCTCCAAAACAAAAATACCAACCTGCCCTGGTCTGTGTAGGCGAACGACAGCTTCTGGCCGGTTTAGATGCTCAATTAGTTGATAAAGAGCTGGAAAAAGAATATACGGTTACTCTTCCACCCGAGAAAGCATTTGGGAAACGAGATATTAAACAAGTTAAAATCATTCCTATGAATAATTTTCAGCAGCATAATCTTCAACCTCGTCCTGGCTTACAAGTAGATGTGGACGGAGAAATGGGTGTAGTTAGTCGAATTTCCGGTGGCCGGGTTATTGTTAACTTTAATCATCCTCTCGCGGGAAAAGAAGTAACGTATTCTTACAAAGTACTGCGTAAAGTGACTGATCAAAAAGAAAAAGTAAGTGCATTTCTCTCCCCTTTATTACGCCTGCCTAGAGAAGCCCTGAAAATTGAAGTAAAAGATAATGCTGCCATGGTCAGCATTCCTGGTGAGTTACCCACACAGGTCAGCACCATTCTGGCTCAAAAAATAGTGCAGTTAACTGGTTTGAAAGATATCTTGTTTACAAAGGAAGAAACCAGCAAAAAAGAAGCAAAAGAACACCAGCATCATTAGACTAGTTTTCAGTGCAATAATCTTTATAAATTCCCCTTCATCAGAATAGCTCAAAAAGGGTGAAGGTAAGTAAATGGGTCATTATCAGGAAGATTTTCATGCTGAACAGATTTCTCATAAAAAGGCGAATGCTGAAATAGACGAAGAATTGCAGCGCTTGATCGCCAGCCATAAAACCCGTATCAAAGTCATCGGCTGTGGCGGGGCAGGAAACAACACCATCAATCGCATTTCTGAGATTGGCATTAAAGGAGTAGAAACTATTGCCATGAATACTGACGCGCAGGACTTGCTCTACACCAGCGCGGATAAAAAACTGCTCATTGGCAAAGAATTAACCCAAGGCTTAGGAGCAGGTTCTAACCCTAAAGTAGGAGAAGAAGCAGCTAAAGAAAATGAGCACGATATTAAGAAGCTGATGGAAGGAGCCGACATGGTCTTTATCACTTGCGGAATGGGCGGCGGCACCGGAACCGGAAGCGCTCCTTATGTAGCCCAGACCGCTAAAAAAATGGGTATCCTTAGCGTTGGTATCATTACTATGCCTTTCAGCATGGAAGGCGCACATCGCTTCGAAAATGCTATGATTGGCTTAGAAAAAATGGAACAAAACATTAACACCCTCATTGTTATCCCCAACGAAAAATTGCTGGAATTAGCACCTCACCTTCCCTTACAGACTGCTTTTAAGGTAGCCGATGAAATCTTAACCAATGCAGTTAAAGGTATTGCCGAAATGGTTACTCGAACCGGTTTGGTAAACCTTGATTTTGCAGACGTTAAAACTATCATGGGTCAGGGCGGAGTGGCTCTTATTGGGGTAGGCGAATCTGACGCCGAAAACAGGGCAGATGAATCTGTGCACAAAGCCTTGGACAACCCGCTTATTGACGTAGACATTTCTAATGCTACCGGTGCTTTAATTAACATTTCTGGTGGGGAGAATTTGACCCTTGACGAAGCTCGGCGGATCGTTGAAACTGTTTCCGGAAGTCTGGATCCCAAAGCCAAGATCATCTGGGGTGCGCAAATTTACAAAGACTTGGAAAAAACTATCCGTACTATGGTTATCATTACCGGGGTGAGTTCAGATCAGATCTTTGGAGAGGATAATACCTATTTTGGACAAAAGAAAGAAGAGCTGGAATCTGAACTAGGGATAGATTTCATGAACTGAAGTTGCCCTTTAATTTCTTGTAAAACCAGCCAGAAACTTTATAAATAGAGGCTTAGTTTATCTGCCTGATGGAAGTTCAGGATACTAAGACCCAAAAAGTAAAAAGATTTATAAAAGAATCCATACGGGTACTTCGCATTACTAAAAAACCCTCTAAGGAGGAATACAAGAGTATCGTCAAAATCACCAGCCTGGGGATTGCCGTTATCGGCTTGATCGGCTTTGTGATCTTTCTGGCTAAACAACTCTTATTCAAATAACCATGGCACAAATATACGGACTACGCACTGCTGCAAATAGAGAAGACCAAGTAGTAGACTATCTCATCTCTAAGCTACAAAAAAACCCTAATGCCGGCATTTTAGCAGTAATCAGACCGCATGGTATGCGTGGATACATTTTTGTTGAAGCCTCTTCTAAAGGCGAAGCAGAAGTAACTCTCCAAGGTGTCCCTTATGCTCGAGGCTTGCTTGCCCATGAAATTCCTTATCAAGAGATCGAACATATGCTTGAGCAAGTGAAAATCGAAATGAACATTCACAAGAATGATATCGTCGAAATCATCTCTGGCCCATTCAAACGCGAGAATGCTAAAGTTATTCGAATCAACAAGCAGAAAGAAGAAATCGTAGTAGAATTGCTGGAAGCTGCTGTACCTATTCCTATTACTGTTAAGATGGATGCAGTTAAAGTTATCCGTCGTGAAGAAGGCTCTTCAGAAGAAAAAGAAGAATAAATGTTTAATTTTCTTAATTTAAATTAGAAAGAAAAATTTTCTATAAAATAAAAAGAAAGGGCTTACTGTCCCCTTCGCAGGTTTTCTTCATTATAAAGTTGAAACAAGTCATTTAATAATTTAACAGTAGGGCTAATAAGAATATATTTGTTATCACTTTGACCAACATGTTCAAAAACATCTACCAGTTTACCTTTTTCTTCTCCTGTAAACTTACCAAAAATAGTTTCAGCATTAAGACCTTGTCGTTCACAGACACCAAGAAGATTGTAAATGTCAGTAATATCTTTAGGTCTGGGAAGGTTTTCGCTCGTAACTACTCCTAGTTTCATTCCTAACAGCTCATGTTTGTTGTGAATTCTTAACGGAACGTCATAAACGAGAACTTCATCTGCCTTTTTAAAATCACGAGGCTTTAATTCTTTGTTACCTACTCTGATCCTAGTAGGATATTTAGGGTGGCTAGGATAATAAATATCACCTTCACACATGGAAGTCTTTGCCAATAACTCTCAATAGTTGAATCATAAAATTTTGCTTTCTTTTTATCAGGTAGAGAAAGTGACTGATGTTCTTCGCTAGCAAAATCTCGTAAAATATAAGATAGAGCTTCGGGTGTTTGGCAAGCAATATCCAAGTCATGAGAACCACGCCATTGTTTAACAATTTCTGGTCCTTCTACTGAAATCATATGTCCGAGAACTCCGAATCCACCTATCAGCATGATATTATTTTTAAAGTAACTCTCTGAAACTTGGTTTGCCAAAGACAATGCGTACAAAAAAACTTCCCCATACTTAGGATCAGTAGATAGGAGCTCTTTAGAATAGCGCTCAAACTCTTCAAAAGTTTTCTGACCTATCTTTTTATACAATAAGTCTTGGAACCCCATTTTGGTTAAAGAAGAGGACATTGTTTTATAAACTTTCCTATTGTTTTTACTTAAAAGTAGTGACGCTTACGCATCTACCATTTCGATCTCAATATTGAGACCTTCTGGAATAGGTACTCTCATTACTAAGCGTAAAGTTCTTTCGTCTGCGCTAAGGTCAATCATGCGCTTATGGACACGCATCTCGTAACGTTCCCAGGTTGCTTTTCCTTCACCGGAAGGGGACTTTCTGGTAGTAATTTTTAATTTTTTAGTAGGTAAGGGAATAGGGCCGAATAATTTAACCCCAGTCTTATCAGAAATATCTTTAATGTCGGAACACACTTTATTCAATTTGTCTATATCCGTACTGGCTAACTTGATTCGTGCGCGTTGGGTCATAGTCTTTATGCATGTTTACACAATCAATGTTTCCATTAATCGTGTTTAATTTTTTTTGTTTGTTGATTTGAAAGTAAAAAAATAAAGATGTAAAAAATTACATCTGTTTCTTAACGATTTCTATACACATACCAGCTGCTACAGTAACTCCTGAGTCACGGATAGCAAATCTAGACATCTGTGGAATAACACTGTGTTTTTCGATGACTAGTGGTTGCATAGGTTTTAAGCGAACTACTGCGGCATCTCCATTTCGTAAGATGTCTTTATTCTCAGTAATTTCTGCCCCGGTTGCTGGGTTAAGCTTCTTGATGATTTCCATAAATTGGCAAGCGACTTGTGCAGTGTGAATGTGGAATACAGGAGTGTATCCAACAGTTACCACGCTAGGGTGCTGCATAATTACAATTTGAGCAGTAAATTCAGTTGCCACAGTAGGAACATTGTCAGCGTGACCTAAAACGTCTCCGCGAGCAATGTCTTTCTTAGCAATACCGCGTACGTTGAATCCAATGTTGTCACCAGGTTCTGCAACAGGAACAACTTCGTGGTGCATCTCGATGGTCTTAACTTCTCCACCGATACCTTTTCCTTCTCGTCCAGGTACAACCATGACTTTGTCACCGATCTTCATAACTCCAGTTTCAATTCTTCCTACTGGAACTACACCAATACCAGTGATGTTGTAAACGTCCTGGATAGGTAATCTCAAAGGTAAATTGGTTGGTTTTTGAGGAACATCAAATTTGTTGATAGCGTCTAGTAAGGTATCACCAGTCCACCAAGATAATTTCTCGGATTTCTTGGTAATATTCTCACCAGGTAAGGAAGCGATAGGTAAGAAGCGAAGTTGATCAACTTTCCAGCCTGCTTGAGCTGCATGCTTCTTAACTTCTTCTACTACTTCTTTAAATCGTGATTCTTTGTGATCTACACCAGAAATATCCATCTTGTTAACTGCAACAATAAGTTGGCCTACTCCGAAGATCTTACTTAATCGTAGATGTTCGATAGTTTGCGCGTTAACTCCGTCGTTAGCAGCAACTACTAAAACTGCACAGTCTGCTTGAGAAGCTCCAGTAATCATGTTCTTAATGAAGTCTCTGTGACCTGGTGCGTCAATGATAGTAAAAGAATATTTTGAAGTTTCAAATCTTTTGTGAGATAGGTCAATGGTAACCCCTCTTTCCTGCTCTTCCTTAAGAGTATCCATAACGAAGGCGAATTCGAATCCTTTTTTACCCAACTGTTCAGCTTTTTCCTTAAGCTTTCGCATAGCCTGTTCGTCAACGTTACCGCTGTCGAAAAGCAATCGTCCTACAGTGGTAGATTTACCGTGGTCTACGTGACCGATGAATACAAGGTTGATATGTTCTTTTGTTCTTGCCATAGTGAATTCCTCCGTTTTTTCTCGAGTATCTCGAATATTATAACGTAAGCATTCTTTTTTAGGGTTATTTATAAAGATTTCGGTAAGAAAGAAGCGAAAACACATATTGTATATGTTTTTAGACGAAGAAAGAGAAAAAAGAAATTAAATTTAAAAAAATCAGAAGAAAAATCTACGCGCCCAATTCTCCCGAGCTCAATCCTTTTCTCTGGACAATTTGGTTTCTGACTTTCTCCTGCAATTCCATTGGCAGTTTCTCAAACATCTGGTCAACCAGAGATGAGCTTCCTCGACCTTCTGTTCCTGAACGTAAGTCGCTGCTCCAGCCAATTAATTCTCCGACGGGAAGTTTAGCAATCACGACTACTTGATCTTCTTCCTGGTTCATTTCCAATAATTGACCTCTCTTCGAAGTAACTAGTTTGGAAATTTCTCCAGTATATTCAGTAGGAGCTTCAATGCGCATGATCTGCAATGGTTCAAACAAAACTGGACCTGCTTGCATCATCGCACCACGAATACCTTCGCGAACAGCGGGATACATCTGAGCTGGACCGCGGTGAATAGCGTCTTCGTGCAGAGTACAATCAGTTAAGCTAATTTTAACATTTGTACATGGTTCTCGAGCTAGAGGGCCTGCTTTCATAACATCGTCAAACATATCTAATACTAATTCTAAAATTTCGTTAATGTAAACCACTCCTCTGGTTTGATCCATGAACATATTTCCACCGTAAATAGCTTTAACCATTCCGGCTGTTTTAGCATCCCATCCACATTCATCACGCAAGAATGAGATTAACTCTTCATCTTTCTTCCTGAATCGACCTTGCGGAACTTTACTCTCTTTAATTCCCTGGGCAATTATTGGATCAAGAGGTTCAACTTTAAAGTACAATTTGTTATGCTTGTTAGGTGATTTACCTTCTACCTCGGGACTGGGCTTGGTAATTGTTTCACGGTATACCACAATCGGAGATGAAGTTTTGATTTCTACACCCTTCTCGGTAATAATTCTATTTTCAATGATTTCCAGGTGCAACTCTCCCATTCCATGCATTAAGTTCTGACCAGTCTCCTCGTTAATTTCAATCTTAACGGAAGGATCTTCTCGACTTACTTTCCGCAAAACTTCAATCAGTTTCGGCAAATCAGCAGATTTTTTTGGTTCAATTGCTTTGGTGATAACCGGTTCGAAAATGTGTTTTAACTCTTCGAAAGGTTGTTCTGGTTCTAAAGTAATAGTTTCACCGGCAAATCCTAAAACTCCGGAAATTGCTAGTACGTTTCCCGCGGGAAGAGATTCCATAATTTCTGGTTTAATACCATTGTAAATATAGACGTTTTGAATGCGCTGTTTTTGCTTAGCGTTGTTTAAGTATACTTCCATGCCGCTGCGTAAAGTTCCACTGAACAATCTTCCCGCAGAGATATCTTTCCCTGAACGAGGATCAATGACAATACGAGTAATGACAAACGCAATTTTCCCATCGGGATTAGAAGTCATTAAATCTTTTCCAAATTGTGATTCTGGATCGCCGTGCCAGATCTTAGGAATTCTATAAATCTGTGCAGTCACTGGATCAGGAAGATGTTTGATAACCATATCTAAAATTACTTCGTGCAGCGGAGCGTTGTTCCAAACCCATTCTTTACGTTCTGCTTCTTCCATCTCATAAATTTTAAGAATATCAGAAAATTTTACATTTTTCTTGTGCATGTAAGGAAATGACAAAGCCCAGTTTTCTCGTGCACTACCAAAAGCTACTCCACCATCCTGAACATTAACTTTCCAACTCTCTTTGTATTGTGTTTCGGCAATGCGTTGAACCATATTGTTAAATTCAACCACTAAAGCCATAATTCTTTCTGCAATTTTTTCCGGACCTAGTTTTAATTCTTTTACTAAGCGGTCAACTTTATTGATGAAGAGAACTGGTTTTACTCTTTCACGTAAAGCTTGACGAACCACTGTTTCTGTCTGCGGCATGATACCTTCCACGGCGCAAATTAAAACCACTGTCCCATCAATAGCCCTCATCGCTCTGGTAACGTTACCACCAAAGTCAACGTGACCAGGAGTGTCAATAAGATTAATCAAATATTCTTGGTTGTTATATTCGTGAACCATAGAAACGTTCGCCGCATCTACCGTCATTAATCGTTCCTGCTCATCAGCGTGCTGCCAAGTAGCCATTCCACCTTCTAATTGACCGGCAAATTTAGCAGACATCATTCCTGCTGCAGCCATAAGATTATCAGTCATCGCGGTTTTACCGTGGTGAATGTGTGCACTCGTTGCGATGTTCCGAATATGCTTCGGGGTCTGCGCAATCTTCATTACTTTTTCAGCGAATTTTTCTCCTGCCATAGTGAATTTAACCTCAAATTAGTTTTTTTAATATTTTTTACTTAATCAAAATACATGCACTTCTTGTGCCGTCTTGTATGAATGTAATTCTTTTGCGGTAAACCATAAAGCAATTTCTTGCTTTGCTTCTTCCGCATTGCCCGAAGCATGAATTAAATTTTCAATGGCCTTATTTTGTCCATCCGCATCAGCATAACTCATATGCGCAAAATCGCCGCGAATTGTTCCTGGCAAGGCACTCTTCGGTTCTGTACCACCAACTAGCTTACGAACTACTTCTACCGCATTTATTCCTTCCAAACATAAAGCCATTACTGGCCCGGTAGTCATGAACTTAAGTAAAACTTGTAAGACTTTTTCGCCGCGACGAACCGCGATATCAGAATAATGTTTTTTGCCAAATTCTTGATCGATCAAAACCATCTTGGCACCAACTACTTTCAAGCCTACGTCTTCAAATCGGGAAATAACTCTTCCCATCAGGCCGCGCTTGACTGCATCCGGCTTCAGTAAGACTAAGGTCCTTTCGATCATTTTAATGTAAGGGAGAATTACTCTCCTTTTCCTTTTTTACGTTCTGCTCTGGAAGTTGCCGTCCAACTGGTTTTGGCTGGTTTTCGCTTTAGCTTCAGCAAATTCTTCTCGCACTTAGTAGAACAGAAGTTATCAATCTTTCCACTGATGTAAACCAGCATCTTGCCAGTTCCTTTTTCGATTTGTTCTCCACAAAATGAGCATTTAGCCATGATTTTCACCTACTTCCGCGTCCGCTGTTGCTACCGCCAGCGCCGCTGCCACTTCCGCCGCCACGGCGATGTCCGCCCATGCGCTGCGCTTCAATTTCTGTTTCTAAGAGTACCAGGATATCGCCCATGCGCACCGGACCTTTGACGTTCCGGCGGATAGCTTTATTTTTATCCGGTCCTTCTAAAATTTGACACATTACTTGCGTTAATTCGCCTCGGCTTCCGCCTCGAGCAACAATTTCTTTAATTTCAGCTGCATATCCGTCGGAGAAGCGTACTTCGCCTTCTACACGGACTTCTTCTGTTTTTTCCTTTCGATCAGGAATGTTTTTCTTGTCTGGCATATTTTTTCCCATGATCATTCACCTATTGAGATTTTGCCAGAGATTCAATTATTGCTTTTGCCTCTCCTTCTTTAACCACAGCTACAGCAGCGGTTGATACTGCTAGACCAGCAGCTGCACCTAAGTCATCTTTCTTAGAAACGCCAAAGCAAGGAACATTTTTTTCCTTCGCTAAAAGCGGTAAATGCATAATTATTTCTTTAGGAGATACGTCTTCAGCATACACTACCAGCTTAGCTTGTCCTTTTTCTAAAGCTTTAGTTGCTTCGTTAGCTCCCTTTCTTATTTTTCCAGAAGTTCTGGCAATTTCAACTGCTTCCAATACTTTTGCTTCATTAGTCATTTTTGTAAGACCTCAACTGTTTTATTTTAATATGATCCGAGAATAACAAGATTTGTTACCTCGTTGATATTTTACCAACTCATTGGTTTATTTGTGGAACTAGGGTCTGTTTATAAAGATTTTGTTTATCTCAGTAGAAGATCATCTAAATTTTCCTTAATAGAAGAAAGTACTGTTCCAGGAAAAGGTTTTAGATCCATAATTGTAGCAATTTGTGATAAACCTCCTAGAAGAGTATATTTTACAGGACTGTCATCATCATTTTTGGGCATTATCTCATAAGTAGCCCTAGCGATGGCAGGAACATTTTCTTGTAAGATTTTCTCTTCCAGATATTGAGGAGAAATAATTTCTACGGATTTTCCTTTACCACCTCGTCCGGTACTAAATTCTTCTCTCTTTATGCCAAATAATCTACGTTCATAATCGTGCGAGACATCAACGAACCAATATAATAAAGAAATCCCATTTTCTACATTTGTGGAAATGTCATATCCAAAACTAATTTTTGGAACTGCTATATCCTTAGAATTGTTGTGATCAAAATTTAACCACAGAACTTTACTAATAATGTAAGGAGAGACTAAAACCAAGTTAGCAACACTCTGGATTTTTTTTGCCAAGCTTAAATCTTTCTTAGTTGGTTCGTCAGTTTCCATTTTAATTTCTAAAATATTCTGGTTTAAAATACTTCCTACAATTCTATAGAAAAATAATATAAAGAAACCAGCATAATCCAATAAGATGTTAAACCGCATCAAACAAAAACTGGAATCAGCTTTTCCGGGAGCAAAAGTGCAAATAGCAGACACCAGCGCTGGCCATGAAACTCACAACTCCAGCGGAGCGCATCTGGCCGTACTAATTATATATAAGGGATTTGCCGGAAAAAGTTTGGTCGAACAGCACCAGATGGTGTATACTGCTTTGAAAGACGAAATGAAAGAACAAGTACATGCTTTGAAAATTAAAACTCGGACGGAATAAAAAAATGAACCAAGAAATGAAAAAAATAATTGAACAAAAAATCAACTCCAGTAAAGTATTTCTCTTTATGAAAGGTACTCCCGACGATCCGCAGTGCGGTTTCTCGGCTCAGATAGTAAGTATTCTGGCAGAATTAGAAATTGAATTCAAATCTTTCGATATCCTTTCTGATGAAAACATTCGCCAAGGGATTAAAGAATACGCTAATTGGCCCACTATTCCACAACTATACATTAATGGAAAATTCATCGGCGGTTGCGATATTGTGCGGGAATTAGCTGCTTCAGGAGAATTGGTGGAATTGGTTAAGTAAAACCTTTCTTCACTACTCAGAATTCACAAGCTTCTTAAATAAAAATACTCAAAATAAGCCAAGATGTGCGGAATTATCGGATATATCGGTGAAAAAGAGGCTAATGAAATCCTTCTTGCTGGATTGGAAAAGTTAGAATACCGTGGATATGATTCAGCCGGAGTTTCTATCATCCACAATAATATTATTTCTATACATAAAGCTAAAGGCCGAGTAGAAAACCTCAAAAGCAAAAAATTACCGGGAAATCTCGGCATAGCTCACACCAGATGGGCTACCCATGGCATTCCTTCGGAACGAAATGCGCATCCCTTCACTGATCAATCTCAACAATTTGCTGTTGTACACAACGGGATCATTGAAAATTATTTAGAATTAAAAGAAGAATTGCGTACAGAAGGAGTACAATTTTCTTCCGATACTGATTCTGAAGTTATTGTTCATCTCATTTCCAAAAATTATCAAGAAAAACATGATCTCAAAGAAGCAGTTCTCAAAACCATAAAAAAATTACAAGGAGCTTATGCCTTCTGCGCCATCAAAGCTGACTTCTCAGAGATTATTGGGGCTAGAAATGGCAGCCCTTTAGTCATCGGCATGGGCAAACAAGAAAATTTCTTTGCTTCTGATGTTTCAGCTATTATCGAGTACACCCGAGATGTAATCTACCTTAACGATTTTCAAATAGCCAGAATTACCAAAGATAGTGTTGAAGTATTCAATTTCCAAGGCGATGAAGAACCGCTGGACGTGCGAGAAGTCAATTGGACGGTAGAAAAAGCGCAGAAGCAAGGTTACAAGCATTTCATGCTTAAAGAAATCTTTGAGCAGCCAGAAGTAATCAAAGAAACATTAAAAGTACCTATTAATATCTACCAGAATTTCTCCCGCATTATGGTCGTAGCCTGTGGAACCGCCAGCTATGCCGGTTTAGTCGGAAAATATATCATCGAAGAAGTGGCGAAGATTCCAGTCTTATATGAAATCGCTTCCGAGTTCAGGTATAAAGAAAATCTGCTCACTAAAAATGATCTGGTCATAGTTATATCTCAAAGTGGGGAAACTGCTGACACTCTTGCGGCAGTGCGATTAGCAAAAGAAAAAGGCGCCAAGACCTTAGGAATAGTGAACGTGGTCGACAGTACTATTGCTCGCGAAGTGGATCAACGAATCTACACTCGCGCTGGCCCAGAGATAGGCGTAGCTTCCACTAAAGCTTTCATCTCCCAATTAATCATCATGTACAAATTAGCCTTTCATCTGGCCGGAAAAGAATTTGATAGCCAGGGATTAGTTGAAAAAATAAAAGAAACATTGGCTAAACATGAAGAAATCAAAACCTTAGCGCAGAAATATTGCTTGTACCAAAATTTTCTCTACATCGGCAGAAACAGAAATTTTCCTCTGGCCTTAGAAGGCGCGTTAAAATTGAAAGAGATTTCCTACATCCATGCCGAAGCCTATCCTGCTGGTGAATTAAAACACGGTCCTATCGCTCTGGTCTCAGAAGAAATGCCTACGCTGGCAATCTGTCCAAAAGATCCTGTTTATGCCAAAACCTTCAGCAACATCGAAGAGATCAAAGCCCGCGAAGGTAAAGTAATCACTATCGCTACGGAAGGCGATCAAGAAATCAAAAGAGTAAGTAATGATGTGATTTACATTCCCAAAGTAGAAGAAATATTGTATCCTTTACTTTGTACTATTCCACTGCAATTGTTTGCATATTATATTGCGGACATGAAAGAATGCGATGTAGATAAACCTCGGAATCTTGCTAAATCGGTAACTGTCGAGTAGATTAAGAAAATTTAAATATTGGAAATTCTTTTAGTTATTATGGATGATTTAAACACAAAAATCGATAAATATCTTGAAAAATATAAAGTACAAAATTCTGATCCAACCAGTAAGGAATATTTTGCAGGCGCAGTTACAATTGCGCTGAATGAATATATAATCTTCCGGTCTTAGATATGGCAACAACATTTGAGGTTGCTAATAGTACTATTGAACGCTGGGCCAGCGGGGTAGCCGTTCCACATCCTAGGCTTCGAAAAATAATTCTAAGTTATATCGCTAAAAGAATTTAAGTTTTTTCCATCTTCACAGAAGAAAAATCTAATGAGTTCATATTATAAAAATTAAAAAAATTACTTATTTTTTATCTTCGATTAGTAATTCTAAAGTGTTACTAACTTTTTTTCCTTCTTTCAAGGCTTTTTCAGCTTGCTGCCCTTTCTTTAAATCTTCTAGATCAATATTGCTGGTATTGAAGAGATGTTTTTCAAGTTTAAACGGTACACTGCTCAACAAGTAATTTCCATTCCATTGAAGATACTGTCCTTCCGGAGTAAACCAGTAAACATAACTATCAGAGCTACCATATGTCCCATCCACTCCAAGAATTTCATTGGTGTGATACTTCTCTTTACCGACATATCCATAATTATGGCCGTCTCCACCAACTCTGCCACTAGCTTCGCGAGGTTCTAATCTTTTACCTGAAGAAGTCACTTTTCCAACCAAAGGAGAACTTAAAACTACATTTCCAGTATCACTAAGGCAATATATCCATAGGATATGATTAGGATCGTCAAACAATTTCAACCTTGTATTGATATTATCACGTTCAACAGAATGAGTCTGCTCATATGCTTCTTGTTTTTGCTGCACTTTTTCTACTCTTTCATTTTCGCATTCTTTCTCATTACAAGAAAGTGTTGTCATCAGAGCTAAGGTAAATAAACTTGGTTTGTATAAGTTGGTGTTGGCCATACTTTTTTTTAAAAAATATCAGAATATAAAGATTATGGAACTATTAAAAAATAAAAAAATTAATAAAAAATTTAATCCCTTCTTCGAGTCATCTCGCGTGAACGAGGAGCTCTGCTGCGTGAAGAGTCTCGAGATCCGTATGAACTTCCTGAATCTCCTCCTGAAGAACCACCATATGAACTTCCACGGGAGGAACCGCCGTATGATCGTCCGCGTGAAGATCCTTGACCGCCAGAATGATGGCTGTCTCGAGAGTGATGTCCAAACCTGCGGTTAAATCCGCCGCTAGCATGTGATCTTCCCGCATCAAAAGGAACTTTCTCAAATTCAGGTAACTGTAATTCTTCTACCTTCAAACGGTATTTATCCAAAATGTGGGAAAAGGCAGGGAAATCTCGTTCAGAAAGAAGAGTTATTGCTTTTCCTTCTTTTCCGGCCCGTGCAGTTCTTCCAACTCGGTGCACGTACTCTTGTGGATCTTGTGATAAGTCGTAATTAAAGACGTGAGTGACGTCATCAATATGTAATCCTCTTGCAGCAACAGATGAAGCAACCAGCAAATCAATTTTACCTTTATTAAATTGATCAATGATGCTTAAGCGCTTAGTCTGGCTTAATTTTCCATGAATTGCTTCTGACTCAATACCTTGCTTGTAGAGATTCTTAGCAACTAACTCTACAGTTGATCTGGCGGAACAGAAAATAATTGCTCTGCCGCGCTGTTCTGTTTTGAGCAAATGCGCTAACAAGGAAAACTTTTGGCGGTAATCAACCGTGTAATAATACTGCTTTAGCAAATCATCCTTAACATAGGTTTCTGCTTCTGCAGTCTGCGGATTATTCATGTATCTCTTTCGTAGATTATCAATTTCGGTAGAGATAGTCGCTCCGAAGAGTAAAATCTGTCTTTCTCGCGGTGCGGCTTTCAAGATAATTTCTACATCCTGAATGAATCCCATATCTACCATCTTATCTGCTTCGTCTAATACAAAAGTATGCACTCTGCTTACGTCTAGAGTACGTCGATTAAGATGATCCAGAACTCTTCCTGGCGTTCCCACTAGAATCTCTGCTCGAGTTAATTCTTGAACTTGTGGATCTAAAGAAACTCCACCGTAAATAGTGGCAATGCGATAGTGTAAATATTTTCCAAACTTGGCTAATTCATGTGAGATTTGTACTGCCAATTCTCTGGTAGGTGCTAGAACGACGGCTTGCAATCCTTTCCCAGGAATAATTTTCTCCAGCAGCGGAACGCCAAACGCTAACGTTTTTCCAGAACCGGTTTTAGAAATACCAATCAAGTCAATTCCTTCCTTGATGATCGGAATAGATTTTACTTGAATCTGAGTTGCTTCAGTAATGCCCAGCTCAGTAAGGGCTTTCACTATTTCAGGTCGTACATTTAATTCTTCGAAATTCATTTTTTTCTCCTGGAAGCCACAAAAACCAGTAAGCATGAATGCTTCGAATTTTGTGATGCAAGAAAAGCATTGCTTCTCTCGGCAAAAATCGCTAACAGTTTGTTATACAATTTGAAACAGAATGAGTATGATATTTTTGTAGAATACTTTACTCCCTGCTTCCGCCTTCCTATATGTTTATCATTAAAAGAGATGTTTTTTATAAAGGTTACTGAGGATTATTTTTTATATGTAAAAGCAACATTACCAAGAGTCTTATCTTCATAAAAAGTAATAACATCCTGGACTTTACCTAAACCACCAATATCTCTTTGAAATTCAGCTTTCAATTCCATTAATCCACCAGTAATAAGAAGTTGTCCATCTTGTTTTAATACTCTATCTGCTTCGTGATATAATCTTTGATGAGAGAACCCACTCTGCATCATAAAGGCAGCAACAAAATCTAAACTTTCCGGTTGAAGTCCTGTCAAATATTCAAACCCATCTTTAACAAATGCTCGTTCAGCTGGAAGAATTTTTTCCTCAATTGCTGTTTGAACAGATCCATTTGAAGTATCAACGCCAGTAACATTTCCTCCGTACCGATTAAGAATATAAGCTCCAGCGCCTGTGCCCATACCAAAATCAAGAACTTCACCTTCAAGATTATCCGGGTTTACATCTCCTCTCATAATCAATAAAGTCAATATTTGTTCAATATCTTGTGCTCTGAATTTTGTAAAAACGTTTAATCCTTCACAAGAAGCTCCAAGTTTTACTCTTTTTGCAAGATGATGGTTGAAATTCATTTCTAGTTAACACAATTCTCTCTTCAACATCTTATGGGCATTATTAATCTCTTTAAACTTCTCTAAATCTCCACCTAAATCAGGATGCGCCTGTTTAGCCAAGGATTTAAAGCTCTTATTGATAACTTCAATGTCAAAGCAATTCTCTTCTACACCTAAAATCTTCCGCGCTTCTTTTCTCCGCACTTCCACATCGCGGTCTTCGACAAAAGCAGCAATAAATTCTTCTGAAGTCTTTTCTTCTTTCAATAAAAGAGCAACTTCTGCTTCAATTACTTTCAAAACCACATACAAATTCTGCACAAAGCTTCCTCCACTGCGAAAGCTGAAGTACATATGCCGGCCATCAAAATACCAAGATGCAGCGGCAGCAGCTCGTAATCGAGCAATTTTAGGTAGAACAACTTCTGCTTGCTCTTCAGGAATACCAATCTTCTGTAAGGTTGCAAAAATAGTATTCTTAAATTGTATCGCTCTACGGTCATAAGAATCTTTAATCAGTAGTTCATTAAATTCATGTCCTCGTACGGTAATTCGAGCCATTAACGTCTCCGTTCTCGGCGTGGACCGCGCCAATTTCTACCAGATCCACGTTCATCACGTCGGCCTGGTCGGCGTTCGCGCCGATCATCCCGCTGCCCGCTGGTGGTCTTCTCGATTTCTCCATAATGCTCCCGTTCCGTGGTCTGAAAAACCTGCTTAAGCAATGCTGCAACTACCGGTACTGGAGGATTACTGATCAGAATCTCTTTAGCCAGAGCAGTATACTTTCCTGAAGCATCTGCTTTGAGAATAGTAGCCAGCTCTAACTTGACGTTCTCGGTCTTCATGGCCTTTACTTCATCAATAGAGGGAACTTCTCGACGGTGTAATTGGCCATGAACTCGTTTTTCCATAAATCTAAATTTTCCTTTTTCTGAGGGAACCACAAAAGTAATAGCAATTCCTTTTTTGCCAGCGCGACCAGTTCTTCCAATCCGATGTACATAAGATTCTGAACTCTGCGGCAAGGAATAATTAACTACATGAGTTAAATCATTGACATCAATACCACGAGCAGCAACATCGGTAGCCACTAAAATAGTAATTCTCTTTTGTCGGAAAGAGAGTAAAATTTTCTCCCGCTGATCCTGAGACACATCGCCGTGAATAGCCGCAGCGCTATAACCAGCATTCATTAATTTGCGACTTAACTCATCTACATCTGATCGGGTTTTACAAAAAACAATACCATAAAAGTCCTTAGTAACATCTAACACTCTGCGCAAGCATTCAAATCTATCGCCTGGTCGCAACTCGTAATATAATTGTTCAGTTAATGCTGCAGTTTGCTGCCGTTCAACTTCCAGCATGATTGGCTCATGCATGAATCTTCGAGCAATACCTACAATCGGTTTAGGCATCGTAGCAGAGAATAAAAGCATCCTTTTCTGGGCATTAGTACTTTTCAAAATAGTTTCAATATCCTCTAAGAAACCCATATTAAGCATCTCATCGGCCTCATCTAAGACTGCAAAAGAAACCATGGAAATATTCAAACTTTTTCGCTGCAGCTGATCAATAACTCGGCCTGGTGTTCCCACTACAATATCAATTCCTTGGCGTAATCTGTCCCGTTGCTCAGAAACAGAAGCACCACCATAGACCGCTAAAACTCGCAATCTCTTTTTACCCATCAATGATTCAAATTCTTTGGCCACTTGTAAAGCTAATTCCCGAGTAGGAGTGAGGATGATGGCCTGCACATGCCCGGCATTTTCTTTTATTTTTTCGATGATAGGGAGTGCGAAACTGGCAGTCTTACCAGTACCAGTCTGCGACTGCGCGATGATGTCATGCTTGCCTTCCAGTAAAATAGGAATAGCTTTGCGCTGAATCTCGGTAGGAGCAGTATATCCCTTCTTTTGCAAGGTTTGCAGAGCATTCTCTGACAAGCCCAGTTTTTTGAATTCTTCCATATATTCTTCAAGCCTTCGACCTGATTTATAAACCTTTGCAGGATTATAACCGCTTGGTAGTGAAATATTTCTTAAAAATGTGGTAAACCTATGTTCTACGATTGAACTATTGGCTTAATAAGGTTTCTTCATAAATACAAGCTCGCCTTAATAAGTTGCAAAATCATCCTAACCTTATGAAAAATAATAATATCATCGAAATAAAGGAACTGAGTAAATCTTTCCAAGACCAAAAAGCAGTCAGCGGACTAAACCTCAGCATCGGCAAAGGACAGTTCTTTGGATTCCTCGGCCCCAATGGTGCAGGAAAAACAACTACTATCAGAATGATGACCGGAATAATTCCTGCAGATCAAGGAGAAATCCTTATCGATGGTCTATCTCTTCGTTCTAATAAAACAAAAATACTTCAAAATATTGGAGTTGTCCCTGAGATTCGCGGATTCTATGGATGGATGACTGCAGCAGAATATCTTCATTTTTTTGGAGAATTATTTACTGTTAGCCAACTCCGTGGCAGAATTAATCATCTGCTTACATTAGTAGGACTTTCTGAAAATAAAAATCAAAGGATCGCAACTTTTTCCAGCGGCATGAAACAAAGATTATCTCTAGCCCGAGCTTTATTACACCAACCAGCTATTCTCTTTTTAGACGAACCTACCAATGGCCTTGACCCACAAGGGCAAGAAGATATCAAGAAACTCTTGCAACATCTGAATAAAGAAGGAGTTACCGTCTTTATCTCTACTCACCTGCTTCACGAAGTAGAAGAACTTTGCTCACATATTGCCATTATCAATAAAGGAGTCATTTCCTTTCAAGGAACTATTCATGAACTCAAACAAAAGACCAAAGGAGGAACATTAACGGAAATGTTTCTTTCCCTTACCCATAAAAAATGATAAAAACAATTTGGCTCAAAGAAATACGAGAACAGCTTTACACCTGGAAAGGATTGTCCTGGCTATTTTTAACCTCATTAATTCTGAGCGGTACTTTATTTTTATTGCTAAGCAATGTTGAACTTAGTCTGCTCGATCAATCGGAAATGCTCTGGCTGGTTAGCAAAATAATTATCGGAACATCGTTATTATTTATCACTCTTGATGCTGCTACAAACATTAGTACTGAATTCGAGAAAGGCACCGCAGAAACCCTCTTTTTAGCACCAATCAGTCTTAAACAAATAGTAATTGGAAAATTTCTGAGTTTGATAACTCTCTGGTTTGCTCTTTTTATTATTGCTTTGCCCTATCTGATCATAGCTTCTATCGGCGGTCATTTGGCGGTGCCATTAGTCATATATCTAGGATTATTTAGTTTACTTCTTACGGCTTCATTTACCATGATCTCCTTTGCCATTGCCCTACTATCGCGCTCTAGCAAAGTTACCATCAGCACCGCGCTGGCTATTCTGCTCGCCTTTTCTTTACTGGCCTTCCCCTCTACTGCAATTAAAACTAATCCCTTAGCAAGCATCTCCGGAATATTAAATCCTCTCGATGCTGCCTTCTCCGCTTTAGATAATATCCTCGTAGATTTTAATACTTCCTTGTTCCAAAATTTAAATTATGTAGCAACTATGCTCGGTTTTGTGATCCTTTCCTATCTGCTCTTACTGGCAGCCATGCGCCGTTTTGAAAAACAAGGAGTGGTGAAGAATGAATAATAAAACTGCTCGCCCCTGGTTCATTTTAAGATTTATTTTAATAATGCTATTGTTAACCGCGGCCGTTTTACCTTTCGGAAAAGCTCAGCAAAATAAACCCTCTATCATCTTAAAAATAGATTCATCCAAAAGCATTTCCGGAACCATGGGCGATTATGCCACGGTGAAGGGAGTTATTCAGAATACTGGAACAGAAACAATCAAAGGAATAAACACCTACATTTCTATTGTTGATGTAGTTAACAAAGTACCGATTGATCTGGAAGATTGGAGTGCTCAAAAAAGTATTTATCTGGACATCCTTAAACCCAGTGAGTCTATCCCACTAGATTGGAGAGTACATTTCATCACTCCCGGTAAATACAGTCTTTCCATTATCGCCATCACCCCTGATACTGATCAAGCTTTTACTAGTCCTATCACCCATTTTGACATCCAACCGAAAGTCGTTCTAAACCCTAACAATTCCTTGTTTGTAGCTATCGGAATGCCTTTAGCTATTCTGATACTACTATTGAGCATTCGCTACCTCCATAATAGCCGAAGAAAGAGATAATTTAAGAAACTCAATATATTTATTGTTGCACCACAATCCATAAAAACATCTCTCTGCCTAATCGAGTATGAAATACGCTCATTTAGCTGACCTTCATCTCGGCTCTTGGCGGGAGCTTAAAATGCGGGATCTTTCCACCACCGCGTTCCTTACTGCCATCGAGCAATGTTTCCAGCAGCAAGTCGATTTCATTCTCTTTGCCGGCGATATTTTTAACACTTCTCTGCCTTCTTTAGACACTCTCAAAATAGTTACTAAAAAACTCAAGGAGCTGAAAGACAAAAATATACCGCTTTACGTCATCGCTGGTTCACACGACTTCTCGCCTTCTGGGAAAACCATGATTGACGTTTTAGAAAATGCTGGACTACTAAAAAATGTTTGCCGCGGAAAAATTCATCCGGAAACGAAAGAACTTCATCTCGAATTTACTACTGATCAAAAGACTAACGCTAAGATTACCGGCATTCTGGGACGTAAAGGACAGCTCGATAAAACTTATTATCAAAACTTACACCTTGATAATTTAGAACAAGAATTAGGCTATAAAATTTTCATGTTTCATACTACGCTCTCAGAAATGAAACCAAAACACATGGAAAAAATTGAATCACAACCGGCTTCATTTTTGCCCAAAGGATTTCAATATTATGCCGGCGGTCATATTCATCATCCTACCAAAATAGAATTAGAAGGATATGGAACTTTAACCTATCCCGGAGCATTATTTCCAAATAATTTTGCCGAGGTAGAAAAATATAGTCATGGTGGATATTATCTGGTCACTGTAGAAAATAAAGGGTCAGCATCAACAGAATCACAAACCATTGAGTGGATACCAATCAAGGTAATCAATCATCTACCCTTAACCTATAATGCACTACAAAAATCTCCTGAAGTTATTACCATTGAAATACTGAATCATTTTGAAAACAAAAATTTGCAAGATGCGCTGATCACTATTCGAGTCCAGGGAACTATAGCTAAGGGTAAAGTATCAGATATAAATTTCAATCAAGTATATACTGAGCTATATAACAAGGGCGCTTACTTCATTATGAAAAACAGTGCAGGATTAGAATCACAAGAATTTGAAGAAATAAAAATATCTGCTTCTAACCCGGAAACCATGGAAGAAGAAATCATCAAAGAACACCTTCAGCAGAATAATCTATTTGACTATCAAACCGAGCTAGAAGTAACTAAAGTCTTACTTCATGCTCTTAACACTTCTAAAAAAGAAGGGGAAACTATTACTGATTTTCAAGAAAGAATTGTCCAAGAAATGACCAGAATACTTAACAATTAAAAATAATTAAGATATTATTCAAGAAATTTTATAAAATTGTTGTCAAATAATTACAATTATAATCAATAGATATCAAATAAAAAAAGTTAAAAATAAAATAAGAAAAAAGAAATATTTACTTTCTTTTTCTAAGGTACAACACCAGTGCAACAACGACGACAACCCCTGCTAACAAGAGCAGGATGGAAGTCATACCTAAACCCTTACCACTAGCAGCTGAGCTTCCCG